>Ga0316209_1000111_pt1 | contig 163678 bp, 153 predicted proteins | sample 6monopyrite_MG_FD_204945 | JGI IMG/M metagenome (GOLD analysis project Ga0316209, IMG submission 204945) | Microbial mat bacterial communities from mineral coupon in-situ incubated in ocean water Damariscotta River, Maine, United States -... | ecosystem: Environmental > Aquatic > Marine >... | reverse complement strand
CTCCCGCTACCCCCGCTACAATGCCACACCACAACAAACTGGTGCCACCTGATGGAATACCGAGAACCAGGCTACAAATACCATATCCGGCAATAGCTCCGTAGTGGGCACCGCCGAAAGCACCACCAATACTCCCAACTAACCGCCCGCCCTCACCCGCAGTGGTCTTGCCACATGACAAATCTGCACCGACAGTACACGCTTCGTGAATTTTGATGCCGCTCTGTCCTACGTTCAAACCGATGCCCACATAGCCGACACCTTTGAGGACACCGGAGAGCTTGGTGATTTCGTTATAGTTTTTGGCAAACCCCGGCACATCAACTACTTTGCCGGGTTGCTGTTTCCACTGATGCAGGATGCTTTTGGTGCTGAGGCCAAGGCTGCTCTTAATGTTTGCCTGATCCAGGGTATAACCCATACGTGCGCTGCCGATAAAACTGTTCAGGGTGCTGTCAAGTCGCATGAACAGTTGCTTTTTTCTACCTGGCCATTTTTCAAGTGACTGTTGATGGCCTTGAAATGTTCAACCGCCAGCGCCGACGGATTGGTGTAAAGCGCGCTGATCAGCGCGTCAATGGTCTGTGGTTTTTCCGCAAAATGGTAGTATATTTCGTCGGGGATGGCTTTGGCTGAAGCGGTCATAGTGTATTTCCTTTCTATCTGCCTTCGTTTGACGACTACTCAACTAAAGGCTCTGGGTTTGGTTTTCCTCTGGTCGATCATTAACTGCATACTGTTCACCGCCGTGATCAAGCACGGGCTGCCCCGTTAACATCCTCAACAAACTGGCTACACGGTCACGTAACTCACGCCGGTCAATCACCATATCCACGGCGCCTTTTTCCTGTAAAAACTCGCTGCGCTGAAAACCTTCCGGCAGAGTCTGGCGCACGGTTTGCTCAATGACTTTGGGGCCGGCAAAACCGATCAGGGCTTTGGGCTCTGCAATATGCACATCACCCAACATGGCAAGACTGGCTGACACACCACCCATGGTGGGGTCGGTCAACACAGAAATAAACGGAATACCCTGTTTACTGAGTTTTGCCAGGGCCGCGCTGGTTTTGGCCATTTGCATCAGTGAAAACAGCGCTTCCTGCATACGTGCGCCACCACTGGCTGAAAAACAAACCAGCGGAATATTGTGCTCCAGCGAGGTGTTTACCGCACGCACAAAACGCTCACCCACCACCGAGCCCATAGAGCCGCCCATAAATTTAAACTCAAAGGCCGCTGCCACCAGTGGTACGCCCTGTACCTGACCCATCATGCTGACCAGAGCATCTGTCTCACCCGTGTTTTTTTGCGCCTGAGTCAGGCGGTCTTTGTATTTTTTGACATCCTTAAATTTCAGTACATCAACCGGGATCACCTCTGCACCAATTTCCACCCGGGGTTCATCATCGAGAAAAATGTCCAGACGGCGGCGCGCACCCACGCGCATGTGGTGGTCACATTTGGGACAAACGTCCAGGTTACGTTCCAGCTCTGCGCGATACAACACTGCGCTGCACGCCATACATTTGGCCCAGATACCTTCCGGTACGGCCTTTTTCTGGCCACTCTGGGTGCTGATTCTTGACGGGATTAATTTTTTTAGCCAGCTCATGGTGTTTTTTACACTCTATATTCAGTTATTTCATCTCACGGTTTTTATACCCGGATTATGCGTCCATCCCCACCCGCATTTGCGTCAGCAATCCGGTGATTTCTGCGCTGATTCTATCGTGTTGACCGGCAGCCTGCTCCACTTTTTGCACCAGAGCGCTACCCACAACGACGGCATCAGCCATAGCGGCGACAGCGGCGGCTGATTTCGCATCCTTGATACCAAAGCCGACACCGACGGGTAAATCAGTATGTTTACGAATCTGCTCCAGCTTGTCCGCCACGGCTTGCACATCGAGATTACCTGCCCCGGTAACCCCCTTCACTGCTACATAATAAACATAACCGCTGGCGGCTTCGCAGATGAGCTTGATGCGTTCATCATTCGAGGTGGGAGCCAGCAGGAAAACAGGATCGAGTTGTTGCGATCGAAGTGCGGCCACCAGTGTATCAGCCTCTTCGGGCGGCAGATCAACGGTCAGTACGCCATCGACACCTGCCTGCACGGCGGCTTCGGCAAACACGGTATAGCCCATCACTTCCATCGGGTTGAGGTAGCCCATCAGCACTACCGGGGTATGGCTGTCCTGTTGGCGAAACTCAGCCACCATGGCCAGCACGTTGCGCAGGCTGACGCGGTGCTCCAAAGCCCGCTCGGCCGCGCGCTGGATCACCGGGCCATCGGCCATGGGGTCGGAAAAGGGTACGCCCAGTTCGATGATGTCGGCACCAGCGTTCACCATCGCGTGCATCAGTGGCACAGTGATCGCCGGATCAGGATCACCCGCCGTGACGTAGGGAATGAGCGCCTTGCGATTCCCCGCTTTTAGTTTGTCGAAACAGTTTTTGATACGGCTCATGTTATTTTTCCCTGAAATTCGGCGTGACAGAAACAGGAGTAATTCGTTTTATCCACAGACAGTCCCTTCTCCCCTCAGGGGATAAAAGTCAGGATGAGGGCTGATTTTGCTGAGCTCGGGCATTTAACTTTCACCCTCACCCCAGCCCTCCCGCTCAAGGGAGAGGGGGGTTTATTTTGTATTCCCTGCAAACTTTGCAACAAAAATATCACACCTCGATCCCTTCCAGTGCCGCCACAGTATGAATATCCTTATCTCCCCGCCCGGAAAGATTGACAATGATAATCTGATCCTTATCCATGGCAGGGGCCAGTTTGGTGGCATAAGCCAGCGCATGACTGGACTCCAGCGCAGGAAGAATACCTTCGATGCGGGTCAGGTCGTGAAAAGCTTGCAGCGCTTCATCGTCATTGATGGCCACATATTCAACACGTCCAACGTCTTTCAACCAGGCATGCTCAGGCCCGACCCCGGGGTAATCCAGCCCGGCAGACACAGAATGCGTTTCGATGATCTGCCCATCGTCGTCTTCCATCAAATAGGTACGATTGCCATGCAGCACACCGGGACGACCGGCGCACAATGGTGCCGCATGACGGCCGGAATCCAGCCCGTCACCCGCCGCTTCGACACCGTAAACAGCCACATTCTGGTCATCCAAAAACGGATAAAACAGGCCAATGGCATTGGAGCCGCCACCCACACAGGCAATCAGTGCATCCGGCAGTTGCCCGGCCTGCTGTTGAATCTGCTGCCGCGCCTCGCGACCGATAATGGCCTGAAAATCACGTACCATGGCGGGATACGGGTGTGGCCCGGCGACAGTGCCAATAATGTAGAAAGTATCATCGATATTGGTCACCCAGTCCCGCATGGCTTCATTGAGCGCATCCTTAAGTGTTTTCGAGCCGGACTCGACTGACACCACTTCTGCACCCAACAGCTTCATGCGGTAAACATTAATGGCCTGCCGGGCAATATCCACTGCCCCCATGTAAATCACGCATTTCAGCCCCAGCCGTGCGGCAACAGTAGCTGTGGCAACACCGTGCTGGCCTGCTCCGGTTTCAGCAATAATACGGGTTTTTCCCAGGCGCTTAGCCAGCAGCGCCTGACCGATGGTGTTGTTTACTTTGTGCGCACCGGTATGATTGAGATCTTCACGCTTGAGATAAATCTGCGCACCACCCAGATGGCGGGTCCAGCCTTCGGCCAGATACAGAGGTGAAGGGCGACCGACATAGTTCTGCAAATCGGCATCCAGCTCGGCGATAAAACCGGGATCAGTGAGGTATTGGTCGTAGGCATCCTGCAGCTCCTGCAACGGCACCATCAAGGTTTCAGCGACGAATTTACCGCCGTAAATGCCGAAGTGGCCACGACTGTCTGGCACTTGGCCGATGAGTGGTTCGTTTGTATTTTCGATCTGTGACACGTTAACAACCTCTGCACTAGTACCCGGCTCATTCAGAATGAGCGCTATTATTTGGCTTGCCAATAAAACAACATATTCCAGCAACGCCTATTTCACTGCACGCACCCCGGCGACAAAATCCGCCATTTTACCCCAATCCTTAACGCCTTTCTCCGCCTCAACACCACCGCTCACGTCCACGGCATAGGGCTGCACCGTACGAATGGCTTCACCAACATTGTCAGCACACAACCCTCCGGCAAGTATCACTGGCGTTGGCAAATCATCCGGCACCCGCGTCCACTCAAAAGATTCTCCCGTGCCGCCTGGCAGAGCCGGGTGATAAGCATCCAGCAACAAGCCCCGGGCCTGCCCATATTTATCAGCCTCAACCTGCAAATCCACATCCTCACGCATACGGATCGCCTTGATGTATGGCCGATTGAAACGGGCGCAAAACTCGGGTGACTCCCCGCCATGAAATTGCAGCAGATCCAGACCGACCCGATCCAGTACACCCTGAATCTCACTCGCCGTCGCATTTACAAACAAGCCTGTCGACGTCACAAAGGGTGGCAGCATATCCATCACCGCACAGGCTTGCTTAATATCCACGTTACGCGGACTGGGGCCGTAAAACACCAGACCAATGGCATCTATGCCCAGCGCCGCAGCGTGCTGCGCGTCTTCCGGGCGGGTGATGCCGCATATTTTGATGCGAGTGGCCATAAGCGACAAGAGCTAAATGTGGTGAAAGAACCGCGCAGGTTACCAGACCAGCCGGGTCGGCGGAACCTGCGGGATACCAAACTCAGACGGATATTCCACGCTCATAAAATAAAGCCCGTACGGCGGCGCAGTAATACCACCCTGGGTGCGGTCACGAGTCTCCAGTACTTCTTTGCTCCACTCCACAGTCTGTTCACCTGCCCCGATGGCCATCAACACGCCGGCAATATTACGTACCATGTGCTGCAAAAAAGCATTGGCTTCGAGATCGATAATGATCAGGTCTTCCTGACGATGCACGTCCAGCCGGTACAGGGTACGCACCGGGCTGTGCGCCTGGCAGGCAGCTGCACGATAGGCATTAAAATCATGCTCGCCGAGCAAGTGTCGTGCAGCTTGTTGCATGCGCTGCTCATCCAGTTCCCGATGATCCCACGCCACCCGCCTGGCAGCGAAGGTGGGGCGCACCTCTCGATTGACGATCACGTAACGATAGCGCCGACGCACTGCGCCAAAACGTGCGTGAAAATCCCCGGCCACCGGCTTGACCCACTGCACAGAAATTGTCTTGTCAATATTGGCATTGGTGCCATATACCCAGGAACGCTCAGTGCGCTCGGCGCTGGTTTCAAAATGAATCACCTGTCCGCAGGCATGTACGCCAGCATCGGTACGGCCAGCACAAATCACTTTTATTTCCGCATTGGCAACCTGGGACAAGCCTGCTTCCAGCATTCCCTGCACCGTCGGCACATCCTGTTTTTGGGCCTGCCAGCCGCAAAAATAACTGCCATCGTATTCAATACCCATCGCCATGCGCATCGCTTTACCCCACGTCCGTGGTGATGATTTTCACTGCCAGCAACAATATCACCAACAACACGGGAATGACCCACTGCACCAAAGGCGGACGCGATTGCGCGGGCAGCGTAATGCTTTGCAGGGGCATTTGTTCCGCATCATCGATCACTTTGGCAAAAAGGTGGTGGGCAGTTTTAGCAATGGCCATCAGCTTTGGTTCAGGCGAGGAAGATTCGGCAGACGTTGCAGCAACTTCGGAAGTTTCATCGCGTGTCTCATGCTGGCAGGCCGTGCGCAACACACCTACCGCTGCCAGTGTCAACGAAATGCGCACAGCCAGACGCTCATGGGACAACCCTAACCACGACAACGGTTGCAGACACCAGCTGACTGCGGATAAAAATTCAGTCTGCTCAGTACTACCGATCAATATATTCACCGCGGCGACAATCAGCACCAGCACGACAATGCGCAACAGCCCCTGTGTCAGGCCTTCCTGTGTCGGCCCCCACAGCACATCAGGTAACAATAATATTCCCGGAGTAAAAAACAGATACACCACAAGAATCGACAAAAACAACCAGCGCAGGCGTTTGAGCATCTTCAGCACATTGTGTAATTGTGTGGGCGTGCCCCGAACAAGCTCGAAAAGGTATAACAATGCCACCAGAATAAAACCGGCCAGCAGCAGTGGCTTGGCACCCATCACCATCGCAGTACCAAAGACCAAAAAACAAACTATTTTGATGACAGCATGCATGGGAGCACATTTTAACCTAAAACCTGCCGTTGAATGACGGACAGGGCGCGTTGAATTTTGTGGCGGGCAAGACGCGATAAGGAGTAATCGCCCGCTATTGTGACGATTTGCAACGTGGCCAGACGCAAAAGGCGCAGACCCCGCAGGTCTGCGCCTTTTTATATTACCAACTATTGGCCGAGTTCAAATTCAGGCAATTTGCGTCAGCAACTCCTCAGCCTGTTTCTTTTGTGCGGCATCACCCTCTTCAATGACTTCTTCAAGGATGCTGCGCGCACCATCAGCATCACCCATGTCTACATAAGCCTTGGCCAGATCCAGTTTGGTGCCAATCTCATCAACTTCACCGAACGCATCATCACTCAGCTCGTCACCCAGCTCACCCAAACCTTCTATTTCAGCATCCGTTATTTCTGTGTCACCGGTCGGGGCTTCTGTAATAACAGCCTCATCAATCTCACCAAGATCAAAGTCCAGACTGCTATCTTCGCTCGTTGATGCCGCAACGGTTTCACTATCAACGACAGCATCAGCGTCCAGATCAAAATCCAGGGAAGAAACATCAAAATCCAGACTGCCATCATCGCTGTCTTTTGCTGACACATCTTTTTTTGGTTCGGCATCGACATCCATGTCCATATCGAAGTCGAGGCTGTTATCGTTATCAACCGCAGCGGGGGTTTCTTTGACAACAGTATCATCACTGGTAACCGCTTCTTCCAGCTCGGCAAACATTTCATCGCTTTTTGCATCGCCTGTGGCTACGTCAGCGTCAAGATTATCGGCATCGATATCAAAGTCGAAGTCCAGCAAGTCATCGTCACCCGTACCAACAGCTTCGTTCAGGTCTTCCTTCAATGCCTCAACGGAATCACCACCAAACAAATCGCTGCCTGGGCACAACTGCGTACCCATGGTGACAGCCTTGGCCCACATCGGGTCAGACTCATCACCCAGTGCGTCGTGTAATTCCTGCGCCTGCTGCTCGAAGGATTCACGATCTTTGGCCGCAAAAAACACCTCCAGCATTTTCAGCTTGATCTCATGACGATCCGGCTCTTTTTCCAGCGCCTCCCTGAGAATATCTTCAGCCTGCTGATGGCGGCCGTAAGCCAGATAGACATCAGCCTCGGAAATAGGATCAACATCGGCCGCATCGCTTTCAATGCCGCTCATGCCGCTCATTTCACTCATGGCAAAATCACTGACCATAGAGCTTTCGCCACCACTCATGGATTCTGCTGTTGCGCCCGCGCTATCGTCCCCTCCCCCTACATTCAGAATGCTTTCTTCAAAGCCATCCTGCATCTTGCGGCGACGCTGAATCACGACGGCGATAATCAGAAGCAGCAACACACCAAGTCCACCGTACAGCACGATGGGGTCATCCAGCAGACTTGGCTCTACGACGGGGGCAGGGGCAGGAGGAGCAGGTGCAGGCTCAACAACGGCTTCTTCCTCAGCGGGTGCATCCGCAGAGGCTTCGGCCTCGACGCCTTCCTCGCTCAAAACCTCCGCCATCACTTCTTCTTCGGGCACAGCCTCCATCGGCATTTCTGCCTCAGCCGGCTCAGGCTCGATACCGGCTTGCGCCTGTAGTGCCTGCATTTCATCATCCTTGAGCATAATAAGTCGTTGCATGGACTCTAACTGCTCTTCCATTTCTGCCAGGCGCGCCTTCAGTTCATCGGTTTCCTGACGGTTGGCATCCAGCGCCTCAGCGGCCAGCAACAAATCCTCGCGCAACCGGTCTACATTCTCATCGCCTGCACCACTGCCAGCACCTTTGGAGCCGGGCGCAACCAGTTTGAGACTGGCCTGATCTCCAGCGCTACCGGCACCCGTGCCTTCACCGCGAGCAACCTGACCACCCGTCGATGCATCAGCCTGACGTACCAGTCTGCCACTCTTGCGGGCCCGCCACTCACTGTGTTGACGATTGATTTCTGCGTTCGCTTCAGCAACTGAAAACGCCGACAGTGTATTAACGTCATCAATACGCAGCACATAACCCGCTTTGAGCTGGTTCACATTGTCGCCGTAAAAGGCATTAGGATTGTTCAGTACCAGCGCCAGCATCATCTGATCAACTGAAATACCGCTGGGGCGCATCTGATTGGCAATTTCGTAAAGGGTATCGTTGTATTGCACCGGGCCATAGGTCAACTCACCGGGCTGACGGGAAACAGGCGCCATTGCTGCACGAGAAGGAATGGGCGCAGGGCGTTCGGCCCGAGCAGGCGCGGCTTGTTGTGTCGTAACAGCAGCCTGCTGCACAGGCGCAGGCGCTTCATCGGATAACACGGGTGGATCCACCAGCACGGTAAATTCACGCAAGATGCGGCCACGCGGCCAGCGGGCCTCAACCACAAAATCCAGGAAAGGTTCAGTAATGGTATTGGTGGTACTCAGCTGAACATAGGCTGTACCATTTTTGCGGCGAACCACTTCAAAATTGATCTTGGTAAGAAAGAAAGCCCGGTCAGCACCAACACGCTGAAAATCTTCTGCCGAACCCAGCTTGACCGTCAGATTATTCAGGTCGCCTTTCTTTACTGAAAGTAGCTCTATCTGCGCATCCAGAGGTTGATTGAGTGCCGAGTTCATCACAATATTGCCTAAACCCAGCGCATGTCCCAGCGCAGGAATCAACATTGCCAAAATGGCCATGACCAGTGCCAATCGTTTTGCCGGTATCACTCGCTTACCCGGTGCCGATAGCTTACTCATAGTTACTCCTGTTTTTAGTTATTCAGCCTGCCTGCTGATTCCCGTCTGTCAGGAAACCCACTACAGCATCGGCAACCTGGAGGAATTGTTTAGAAATATTAGGCAATTAGAGCAAAGAATCAGAAGCAACTATAGCTTACAAGCCCTCTTTTACCAACAGCTCAAGGATTTGCACACAATTTAGCGCCGCACCTTTGCGCACATTATCGGCAACTACCCACAAACTTAAACCACAGGGATGAGAAATATCCTCACGAATACGACCCACAAATACCGCATCCTCACCCGCCGCGTGCGTAACAGCCGTAGGTGAGTTACCCGGCTCACCATCATCCAGCAACATTACCCCCGGCGCCTGTCGTAATACATCCCGTGCTTCGTCTGCGCCTAACTTCGCACCCGTCTCCACATGCACCGCCTGGGAATGGCCAAAAAAAACAGGAGCCTGCACCGTAGTCGGATTAATGAGGATATCGTCATCGGCAAGAATTTTTTGGGTCGCCCGCAGTATTTTCATTTCGCAGGACAAATAGCCATTTTCCTCAGCAACTGTGACTTGCGGCAAAATGTTAAACGCAATCTGTTGCGGGAACATTTTACGTTTAGCGTCCTGCATATTCAACAGGGCAATTGTCTGACTGGCCAGTTCATCCATGCCAGACTTACCCGATGCCGTCACCGCCTGATAACTAACCACATTTATGCGTTCAATACCAACAGCATCATAAACAGGTTTAAGTGCCACCAGCATTTGTATCGTTGCACTATCCGGGCTAACAATAATATTGCGCTGTTCCTTATATATTCCCTTGCGCTGAATATAATCGGCAATCGTCTGAGGGTTCACTTCCGGAATCACCAACGGCACATCGTCATCATCCACAAACTGTGCTGAAGTATCGATAACCATACAGCCCGCCGCCGTGGCACGCGGCACATATTCCGCAGACGTTTCATCGTTCGCGCAAAACACCGCAACATCCACCTGCGAAAAATCAAAATCTGCTACGTCTTTTACAGTATGATATTTTCCACCCAGGCCCACTTTTTTCCCGGCTGTACGCACACTCGCCAGCGGGAAAAAGTGGCCCACGGGAAAATGACGTTCCACTAAAAATGATACGAGAGCCTCGCCAACCAAACCGGTTGCCCCCACAACAGCTACATCAAAAGTCTTGCTCATAGTTTTTACTGACTCAGTTTAATGATGATATTAGAAAATCTCTGTTTGTCGTTTAAACCAGTGTAGCATGGCGAAACCTGGAACCATTATACCGGGTAAGCTTTCGGTGATATTCGCCAACAAAGCACTATTTTAATAATGTGAATTAATTACTGATTAACCGCAAAGGACTGCGGGAGTCAGAGGCATTGCCCACCCTCTTTAACAGAGACAGAAGTCCGGTAGCTGACAGTCTTTGCGGCAACCATAACTCCTGGTGAAACCGTCATGAGTTTGCCATTTTCAAATACGAGAAAACGCAAAAAACTTTGCTCCCCAAAATTGTAGATCCACTATTCACATACAGTCACTTCGTCTATTTTTTTTCATTGTTATTTTTATCCTGCGTATATACCTTGAATACCTTACGGCGCTCCTCAGGAGTATATTCTTTAATTTCATCCGGAAATAACTCCGCATCCGTTTTATCGAGGCTTTTTATATCTCCAAATATTGCCCCGCCCTCTTCAAAATCAGCAGGTTGATAATTGTCACCAAAAATATCCTTGAAATCTTTGGCGACCTGTTCTCTAAGCCATGCTTCAAATTCCGGCGTTCCTTCTGGCGGGCGATCTGATTTTTTAGTAGTCATATCAAGTCTCTATAACAGAAATTTTTCCTCTGGTTATAAAAAAACCCAGGCTTACTTAAATAATAGTTTTTCACATCCTCATTAACCGGATTCATAATACGCAATTGTACTGCGCCAATCGTTTTAGCATAGGCTACACTTGCCGCAATAGTAATATCAGTAATCAAACCATCAAGCGATGTTCCTTGAGGAGCTGATTCAAGATAATCCAATCGTAATTTTCCTCCAGACCAGGTAGGCCTCCCTATACTTGCGCCGCATAAATACATATCTCTATGCCATACGGACAACTCAAAACGTTTAGGATGCGTCCGGTATTTCTTTAGTATCTCATCCCAATCCCACGCTACACGACGCAACCCCGTTTTTTCCATTTTCTAAGTGCTTTTTGACAATCAAAAGTAAAGCCGTCAAGACTAATAGTACTTTTCAAAATAGCCATCCCCCGTTTATTTGGTATAACGGGCGCTAATTCTTCAAACGCGATTTTTCGAGCTACCTGTCGTAAAGTGTCATATCGATTCTGAACCTGCTTGTAAGTTGGTTTTTCCTGTGGCATCCTGCAATTTTCCTTCTTATATGTGATTAAATGTAAATAAAATAGCCACTTTATCGACTTTGGCTGATTTTTGATCATCGCTCGGTTTCTTTGATTCAATGACAACCATACTGCATCATCTCGGTGGTGCAATACTTCAACATGAGAGGCATAATACAGAGACTGTCAAAACCCCCTTCAGCCTTCCCCTCCTCTTTATTTTCCTTAATTTCATATACTCTATATTGATAACAAGTAAACTTCCAAACATGCATTTTATTTTCAATGTCTTAGCATTTCACATGCGGCCTCATGATCCATCTCTCTATCCAGCCTTATAATTATAGACCTTAACTTTCTATTTTGATTTATCAAATATTCTAACGACAAACCAGAACCAGGGGCTCCAACAGGCTTATCAAGCCAGAATATCTCTTCGACCTTCTCTGTTATTTCAATTTTTCCTTTATTTTCATCCCACGTCATATCAAAATTATTGAGCGGCGGATTATGCGCTATCATGTTACGGTTTTTGTACAAATCTATCGCTTCTTTCCAAAGAATTGTCCAATCTTCTTCTTTTGTTTTACTTACATCATCAAACTCAGCAATAGCTTTCAAAATATCCTTGGCACGCCTTTTAAAGCTCCATTTATTACTTACCTTTTCTACTTTCTCCGCATCTTCAATTAAAAATTTTACCCATTCTCTAGTACAAAATTCTAAATTAGAAAACAAGACAATATTTTCACCTATGGGTGCATACCACCTTTTTCTCCTTTTTTCCTCTTCTTCATCATCCAGCCTGAACATGGCTTTCTTTAATCCCCAATATTTATATTTCTAACAACCGCAACATACGACGCAGCGGTTCCGCCGCCCCCCATAACAACTGGTCACCCACCGTAAAAGCAGACAAATAATCATTGCCCATGGTGAGTTTGCGTAACCGGCCAACCGGCACGGTCAACGTACCGGTAACAGCAGCAGGGGTCAGCTCTTTCATAGTGACATCACGATCATTAGGCACCACCTTCACCCAGTCATTTGCCTGCGCCAGCATATGATGAATGTCATCCAGCGGTACATCTTTTTTCAGTTTGATGGTCAACGCCTGGCTATGGCAACGCATGGCACCAATGCGCACACAGATACCATCAATGGGAATGACATTACCCGTTGCACTGGAGCGACCAAGAATCTTGTTAGTCTCTACTTCGGCTTTCCATTCTTCACGGGTCTGGCCACTGTCCAGTTGTGAATCCAACCATGGAATCAGACTGCCTGCCAGCGGCACGCCCCAATTGTCTTTGGGATAATCATCAGAACGCAAAAAATTGGCCAGTTTTTTATCGATATCCAGTATGGCTGCTGCCGGATTTTCATTGAGATCTTTAACAGACTCGTTAATTGCTCCCATCTGCCGAATCAGTTCCCGCATGTTCTGCGCACCGGCACCAGAAGCCGCCTGATATGTCATGGGTGAAATCCATTCCACCAGGTCATTTTCAAACAGCCCGCCAATGGCCATTAACATCAGACTCACTGTGCAGTTACCACCAACAAACGTTTTCGTACCGTTGGCCAGGCCAGTTTTGATGACATCGAGATTCACCGGGTCGAGCACAATGATGGCATCATCTTTCATACGCAAAGTCGAAGCGGCATCAATCCAATAACCGTTCCAGCCTGCCTTGCGTAACTGCGGATAAATATCTTCGCTATAACCACCACCCTGACAAGTGATAATCACATCCATTGCTTTCAGTTCGTCAATGGATTTCGCATCCTTTAACAGCGGCACATCCTTGCCGATGCTCGGGCCGGGCTGTCCGGTTTGTGAGGTCGTGAAAAACACGGGTTCGATATGATCAAAGTCTTTTTCGTCACGCATGCGTTGCATGAGAACCGAGCCTACCATACCACGCCAACCAATCAGTCCGACCTTTTTCATGTTTCCATTACCTGTTTATTGAATATTGAGTATTTAACGCAAAGTGCGCAAAGGCGCAGAGCCCGCAAAGAACACAAAGTTTTTAATAAATAACTCCGTAATCAGCTGACAGGCATTAATATCATCACGTCACCCCGATGGAGGCCAGGAGTTTCACCAAAAGCAGGCGCTTTTAGGTGCCCTCTGGATTCTGGCTAAAAACATGCAAGAATGACGACATTTGGCACGATTAAATGCTTTTTCTTTGCGAACTCTGCGCCTTTGCGTTCTTTGCGTTTACAACACCGGGCCTTACAATGCCGATACGACAGCAAACCCCATCTCGCTGGTACTGACTTTCTGTGTGCCTTCACTATAAATATCCGCTGTGCGTAATCCTTTATCCAACACAGCTTCAACCGCTTTTTCAATCCGCTCTGCCATCACTCTTTCATTCAGCGAATAACGCAACATCATCGCCACGGATAAAATTGTCGCCAACGGGTTTGCCACGTTTTGCCCGGCGATATCCGGCGCAGAACCGTGAATGGGTTCGTACATGCCCTTGCCGTTGGCATCCAGCGATGCCGAGGGCAACATACCAATAGAACCCGTCAGCATGGCCGCGCAATCGGAAAGAATATCGCCAAACATATTGGTGGTCACCATCACATCAAACTGTTTCGGTGCGCGCACCAGTTGCATGGCCGCGTTGTCCACATACATATGTGACAGCGCTACCCCGGGGTAATCTTTCGCTACACGCTCCATCACTTCACGCCACAATTCGGTACATTCCAGCACATTGGCCTTGTCCACGGAACATAATTTCTTGCCGCGTTTCATGGCAATCTTAAATGCCGAATGACCAATGCGCTCAATTTCGGACTCGCTGTATACCAGAGTATTAAAACCCTGCTTCTCGCCATTCTCGAGCGTGCGCACACCGCGTGGCTGGCCAAAATAAATACCGCCCGTCAACTCGCGCACAATCATGATGTCCAGCCCGGAAACCACTTCCGGCTTCAGAGTGGAGGCATCGGCTAACTGCTTGTAGAGAATCGCAGGGCGTAAATTGGAAAACAGTTCCAGTTCCGCACGTAAACCCAGCAGCCCTTTTTCCGGACGCACGCTGATGTCCAGTGACTCCCACTGATAACCACCCACCGCGCCCAGCAGAATTGCGTCAGATTCTTTGGCCAGCGCCAGCGTATCATCGGGCAAGGGTTTACCGCTGGCCTCGTAACCGGCACCACCGACAGGTGCTTCATTCATTTCGATGTCGAGACCATCGACGCGCAAATGTTCAAGTACTTTTATCGCTTCGGCAACAATTTCAGGGCCGATACCATCGCCGGGTAATACTGCAATTTTTTTTGTCATTAGTATTTCACCAGAATTATTTTTTACCGCAAAGGACGCAACGTTACGCAAAGAAAACTACCGTTCATTCACTACACGCTTAACACCATCCTTCATCCGTTTTACAAAGTAACCTCTCAGGGATTAAACAACCACGGTGTTTCCTGTGTACGCCGCGCTTCATAAGCCCGAATATCATCCATATGCTGCAAGGTAAGGCCGATATCATCCAGCCCGTTCAACAAACAATGCTTGCGAAACATTTCAACCTCAAAGGCAATGCTGTTGCCATTCGGGGTGGTAATCGTTTGCGTTTCAAGGTCAACAGTTAATGAGTAACCTTCATTGGCTGCCACAGCCTGAAACAGTTCGTCCACAATCGATGCATCGAGCACAATGGGCAGGATGCCGTTTTTAAAACAGTTATTGAAAAAAATGTCTGCGTAACCGGGCGCGATGATGACGCGAAAGCCGTAATCAAGCAATGCCCAGGGTGCGTGCTCACGCGAGGAGCCACAGCCAAAATTTTCGCGGGCCAACAGAATACCCGCACCCTGATAACGCGGCTGATTGAGCACGAAATCCGGGTTCAATGGCCGGGTGCTGTTGTCCATACCCGGTTCACCATGATCAAGATAACGCCACTCGTCGAACAGATTGGGACCGAAACCCGAACGCTGGATGGATTTCAAGAATTGTTTGGGAATAATGGCATCGGTGTCTACGTTGGAACGATCCATCGGTGCCACGAGTCCGGTTATTTTTTCAAATTTTTCCATGATATTTCCTAAATTTTTTTTACCGCCAAGGGTGCGAAGATTCGCGAAGTTAAAAACAGTTTTTTACTTTGCGTCCTTAGCAGTTAATTGTCTTTTTCAAAACTCCCGCACATCCACAAAATGCCCCGCAACCGCTGCCGCCGCGGCCATGGCCGGACTCACCAGATGAGTACGCCCGCCCTGCCCCTGTCGGCCTTCAAAGTTTCTATTCGAGGTAGAGGCACAACGCTCACCTGGCTCCAGTTTGTCGGCATTCATGGCCAGACACATGGAGCAACCAGGCTCTCGCCATTCAAAACCGGCATCGATAAAAATTTTATCAAGGCCTTCTTTTTCGGCTTGTGCTTTCACTAAACCGGAACCCGGCACAACCATTGCCAGCTTCACGCTATCGGCCACTTTTCGCCCCTTGGCCACGGTCGCGGCAGCACGTAAATCTTCAATGCGTGAATTGGTGCAGGAGCCGATGAAAGCTTTGTCGATGCTAATGGTGTTAATCGGTGTATTGGCTTCCAGCCCCATGTATTTCAGTGCTGCACGCATGCCGTCCGCCTTTACTGCATCATTTTGCTGCGCCGGATCAGGCACGCGACCATCCACGGGCACAACCATTTCCGGTGATGTTCCCCAGGTGACCTGTGGCTGAATATCAGCACCGTTAATGCGAACGGTGTGATCAAATTGTGCATCGTCATCCGAATGTAATTCACGCCATGCAGCCACCGCAGCATCCCATTGTTCATCTGTCGGTGCATACGGCCTCCCTTTCACATAATCGATAGTCTTTTGATCCACGGCCACCATACCCGCACGCGCGCCACCTTCAATGGCCATGTTGCATACTGTCATGCGACCTTCAATGGAAAGATCACGAATGCCTTCGCCACCAAATTCGATGGCATAACCCGTGCCGCCCGCTGTACCGATTTCACCAATAATGGCCAGTACAATATCTTTGGCAGTCACACCCGGGCCCACTGCACCGTCAATGCTCACCAACATATTTTTCGACTTGCGCTGAATCAAACATTGCGTCGCCAATACATGCTCCACCTCGGAAGTGCCAATACCGTGAGCCAACGCACCTAACGCACCGTGCGTGGAAGTGTGTGAGTCACCACACACCAGCGTCATGCCCGGTAGCGTAGCCCCCTGCTCGGGACTGATGACATGCACGATACCCTGGCGGATATCATCCATTTTGAATTCGGCAATGCCAAATTCATCGCAGTTGTTGTCCAGTGTTTCCACCTGCAAACGTGCCACGGGATCGGTGATGCCTTGCGCACGCCCACCATTTTCCGGTGGTGTGGTGGGTACATTGTGGTCCGGTGTGGCGAGATTAGCGGCCACCCGCCATGGTTTACGGCCAGCCAAACGCAAGCCTTCAAAGGCCTGCGGAGAAGTCACTTCATGCACCAGATGTCGGTCTACATAAAGAAGGCAGGTACCGTCTTCCTGTCTGCGCACTACGTGGGCATCCCATAATTTGTCGTAAAGCGTTTTGCCAGCCATTATCCCTTCCTCCGTTTATCCTGCTTTACTTCTATATTCAATCTGTTGAAGGGAATTCTAGCCCAGCCAGAAAATAACAACAATTCTATTTTTTGACCATTTGCATTCCATACAGGAATGAATAAAACTATCGCCATGGACACCGCCAATTTGCACACTTTCATCGTCGCCGCAGAGCTGAAATCATTTTCACTCGCCGCCGAGCAGCTTTATCTTACCCAGCCAGCGATCAGCAAACGGATCGCTGCTTTAGAGGCCGAACTGGGCACAGCGCTGTTTGACCGTATCGCCCGTCGCATCAGCCTCACCGAGGCTGGTCGTGAATTTCTGCCACGCGCCAGAACCATTCTGAACGAAATAGAAGACAGCCGACGATTGATTGCCAATCTCACCGGCAGTGTCGCAGGACGACTTAGCATCGGCACCAGTCATCACATCGGCCTGCATCGACTGCCATCAGTGTTGCGGCAATTCAGCAAAGCTTATCCCGAAGTGGTGCTGGATCTGCAATTCATGGATTCGGAGGCTGCCTGCCGCGCGGTGCAAATGGGCGACCTTGAGCTGGGCATTGTCACCCTGCCACTGGAACCTCTGGCGGATTTGCACAGTAAGCTTATCTGGCCGGACCCATTGGAGATTGTCGTTGCTCACGAGCACCCACTGGCTAAAAAATCCAGACTCGGCTTTCAACAGCTTGCAGAACACCCGGCAATTTTACCCTCACCGGGCACTTACACCCGGCAACTGCTGGAACGCAGTGTCGCCAAGGCCGGAGGGAAACTCGGTGCGGGCATGACTACCAATTATCTTGAAACCATCAAAATGATGGTAGGTGTGGGACTGGGTTGGTCAGTGCTGCCACGCACCATGCTGGACACGGAATTGGTTGCATTGAAAATACGCGGAATAAAATTGACACGTCAATTGGGAATTGTACGCCATCAGGCTCACACACTGTCGAATGCAGCGAGCGCGATGATCGCCACACTTCAGGCGATGAATAAACACGGTACATAAAAAGCCCCGGTCATTACCGGGGCGCTCTCAATGCTGTTAAGTTAATAAATACGGTACAGCGTAGGCCGGTCAGAATTGTACACCGACACTCACAAATGCCAGATCAGGATCAACAGCAGTCTGGGTATATTCCAGCTCCACCTGAGCAATGCCAATACCTAAACCGACACCGATACCATATGACACACCTGTATCTGAACCACTATAACCATCAACCTGCAAAAAACCGCCCTTAGCCTTGAAATAAAACGGACCCGCTGAACGGAAAGCCAGATAGGCTGCAATGGTATCCAGATCAAACTTCCCACCACCCTCGTATTCACCGTCACTCGTGCTCGTTGTCAACTCACCTTCTACAGCCAAATCGCCCAAAACCACACCTAGTTCATAGCCTATCAGCACACCTGCATTAGTAGGGTCCGTTTTCACTGCCGAGCTATCCGTAATCATCGAACCCGTTTTGACACCAAAATACAAATCACCTGCCAATGCCTGACCACTGGCAAACATTCCCAAAAATCCCATCAAAAAAACTGTTTTCAGTTGACGCATTGTATTCACCTTTATGCTGTTATGCTGTGGTTTGTATACTGCTGTATATCATTTTAAATCGGCAACCACGCCAAGTATCGACTATTGCTAACAAAAATCAAATACCGGCACTTATGACAGACAACGACATCCTGCGGTCCCTGGTTCCTCTGGGAATCAGCTTCATCGCCTATTTTGTAATCCATTCCCTGCTGGCATCATTATGGTTCAAGCGCTGGGTGCAGCACAAATGGCCCGAATTAATGCCTGCCTACCGGCTTGCCTATAACGTTCTCGCGGTAATCCTGCTTATTCCCCTGCTCTGGCTCATGCACCAAAACCCGGGGCCATTGATCTGGCAATGGCCGGGGTTGTCGGGGTGGCTAATGAAAGGGTTAACCATTGCAGCCATACTGGGTTTTATCTGGTCACTAAAATCCTACGACAATGGGGTATTTCTGGGCATCACCCAGTGGCGCAACCGGTACACAGACAGTACCGACCCGGACTCCTTGCAGATTTCCACCCTGCATCGGTTCGTGCGCCATCCCTGGTATTTCTTTTTTCTGGTTATTTTATGGACGCAAGACCTGCATCTTGCGCAACTGGTTGTTTACAGTCTGATCAGCCTTTATTTTGTGATTGGCTCTCGCATGGAAGAACGCAAACTGGTTGCGCATTACGGGAAAACCTATGAAGAATACTGCCGACAGGTACCCGGACTCATTCCGTTACCCTGGAAATGGTTAAGCAAAGAAAAAGCAGATCAACTGATGCGGCCTGCTGTGGGTCATGAGGAAAAACCCGGTTAACAAAGCGGCTACCCGTCACGAAAAAACCGTCGTGACGGGTATTTAGTTTTTTACAGGGAGCACACGCCCAGCGTCAGGATGCCTGTTTGTAAATCAAACCCGGGTTCACCAACAGTTCACCGTGTTTAATCTGATCCAGTGGACAACCTTCTGCATCACACTGCGCCACTCGATCAAAAATATAGGTCACGCCCTGATCTTTGAAAGATTCATAAATGGGTTTTCCCAAGTGCGAACCAATCGCACGGCCATATTCTTGTTTTTCCACAAACCTGTCCCCTTAAAGCTGTTTTGAACATTTACGATGAAGCCTGAGGTTGCGCCATCATCAAGCCCGTTATCGTCCGGCTATTTACACTCTTTAGCCCTGCTTCTCGATAAAACCTGATAGGATTTCTGAAGTGAAAAATGATAAAAAAACCGGGTATTATTTCACCGTGCCATGAAATAAACATGACGCAGACTTAGAGGAACACTGCCCATCAACATAGGATAAACGAGGCGCGAGGAAATTATATTTAGTGATGCTGACAAGTGACGTGTTATAAGCACAAAGACCACAGAAAAAACACCACGCTCTCCGCATTAAGAACGGGAACCAGACACGGTACAGACTGATGACATTTCATATCGACAAACGACTGACAGCAGACAGTTATCAACTGGGTGAATTTGATAACTGCCAATTACTGCTATCAAAAAATGCGCTGTTTCCATGGTTTATTCTTGTCCCCACCACTCAAGAGACCGAGTTTTATAAACTAAACCCCAATCAGCAATCAAGAATTCAACAGCATATCAATGCTGTTGCCCAGTTTACTGAAAAATATTTTTCCACGGACAAAATAAACATCGCCAGCATTGGAAATATTATTCCACAATTACACATTCACATTATCGGCCGAAAACACAATGATGCCTGCTGGCCCGATGTGGTCTGGGGTACATCCCGCTTCAGTGACTATACAACCAATGAAATAATGAACATCAAAAACCAGTTGGCAAATATGCTTACATCTTTTGCTTCAGACTAAAACACGGCCAATAAGCTTTCATATCTCACGCGCAGGCCGTATCCACACTGCGGCGACAAAGAATGCCAACAACGCAAACGACGCTGCCACCCAGTAAACGTTGGTAGGCCCGATAGTATCCCAACCCAGTCCGCTGACAAAGCTACCCACTGCACCCCCTGCACCAAAACTGATACTGCTGTATAAAGCCTGCCCACGCCCCTGATTGCGCCCGGTAAAATAACGATGAACAAGCTGAATGGCCACGGCATGATAAATACCAAAACTGGCGGCATGTAAAATCTGCGCGAAAATCATCACCACGGTCAACTCAGGAAATTGCCCGATCAACGTCCAGCGCACGGCCGTCAGCCCCAGACTCACCAGCAAAAGGTTGCGCAACCCGAAACGCGGCACCCAGCGGTGCATGAGTAAAAACACGCCAACTTCAGCCACCACACCCAGCGCCCATAGTTGACCAATCAGCGTACGCGAATAGCCGTGGTCTTCCATGTAAATCGTGTAAAAAGTGTAATACGGCCCATGGCTGGCCTGTAATAAAAAACACACCACTAACAGTGCCAATACTTCCGGCCGTCGCAATACCTTGAGCAGGGGTTCATGGGTCAATGATCGATGCTGCGAGGCTTTCTCCGGTACCAGCAGGCTGGATAACCACATGCCCACAAACAACATCATCAGAATCACCGGCAAAATCGCGACACCTTGTGCATCCAGCACTGGCCCCACAACAATGACGGTAACAATAAAACCAACAGAACCCCACAGGCGGATGCTGCTATAACGATGACTTTCCTGGCCGAGGTAATTAAAAGTGGTGACTTCAAACTGTGGCAGGGTGGCATTCCAGAAAAAACTGAAAACCAGCATCACCAATACTAACCACCAATAACCGTTTCCCAGAAATACACCAGAAAAAGCCACTGCCGCCAGCAGGCAACCCACACGCACAATCCGCATGCGCTTGCCGGTATGATCGGCAATCCAGCCCCATACGTTGGGTGAAACAATTTTGGTGGCCAGCATCACCGCCATCAGTATGCCGATATCCTGCGCAGAAAAACCGAGGTCTTTGAGATACAGCGACCAGTAGGGAATCAATGCGCCTATCAGCGCAAAATAAAACAGGTAAAAGCCGGACAAACGCCAGTAGGGCATGAAGATCAGTTACCTGGTGTCAGGAACAAGAACTAGGGTCTGGCAGGAATAACGGGGGTAACACTCTCCACGTCAGCATTTTGCGCACGATGACGCAACAGGTGGTCCATTAGCACAATAGCCAGCATGGCTTCAGCAATGGGCGTGGCACGAATACCGACGCAGGGATCATGTCGTCCTTTGGTGATAATTTCGACAGGCTCACCTTGCAGATTCACGCTCTTACCCGGCAGGCGCAGACTGGAGGTGGGCTTGAGCGCCATGCTCACCAGAATATCCTGGCCACTGGAAATCCCTCCCAAAGTACCGCCAGCATGATTACTGAGAAACCCCTGCGGAGTGATTTCATCACGGTGTTCGGTGCCTTTTTGCTCAATGCAACCAAAACCCGCTCCGATTTCCACACCCTTCACCGCGTTAATGCTCATTATCGCATGGGCAATGTCAGCATCGAGACGGTCGAAGACCGGTTCACCCAATCCCGGCATCATGCCACTGGCCACTATATTAATGCGCGCACCAATGGAGTCACCCGACCTGCGCAGGGCATCCATGTAATCTTCCAGTGCTTTTATTTTGCTGGCATCGGGGCAGAAGAAAGGGTTGTTGTGTACTTCATCCCAGTCCAGGCTTTCGGCCACAACGGGCCCGAGCTGTTTGAGATAACCGCGAATGGTTATTCCATATTTTTCCGACAGATATTTTTTGGCGATGCCTCCTGCGGCCACACGCATGGCGGTCTCGCGTGCTGAAGAACGCCCGCCACCGCGATAATCACGCAGACCGTATTTTTGCTGGTAGGTGTAGTCAGCATGACCGGGCCGGAAGCGATCCATAATGCTGGAATAATCTTTGGAACGTTGATTGGTGTTATGGACGACCAACGCAATAGGCGCGCCAGTGGTCTGCCCCTCAAACACACCCGAAAGAATTTGCACTTCGTCGGCTTCACGGCGCTGGGTGGTATGACGCGAAGTACCGGGTTTACGCCGGTCCAGATCCCCCTGCAAATCAGCTTCACTCAATACCAGCCCCGGCGGGCAGCCGTCAACGATACAACCGATGGCCGGGCCGTGACTTTCTCCGAAGGAGGTAACCGTAAATAATTTTCCGATGCTATTTCCAGACATGGGCACCATTATAACAGGAACTGTTAACGCATAACCTCCCATGTCTTCATCAAACAAGCAGGGATAACACAGGTTTCAGAAATAAATGGTTCTTCAGCAAAAAATACTTGAAAACGCGACCTTAGGGGGACGTTAACAATCATACATCACGAATTGGGCACTTTGCTTCATTGATCAGCGCATAAGGCGCAATCGTCAAACCATCGTTGGCATCACGCCCCAGCGTGGCTTTAATACCATAGACGGTTGCCAGGTGTGCTTCGGTCAACACCTCTCCAGGAGCGGCTTTAATCACCAGTTGACCCGCTTGCAACAACGCCAGCTGGTCGCAGTACCGGGCGGCAATACTCAGGTCATGCAACGCAATAATGGCAGCACCACCGGCCTCTGCAAACTGCCGCAGGCTTTCCATGACCATGAGCTGGTGGGCAGGGTCGAGGGCAGCGATGGGTTCGTCTGCCAGGATTATTTTGGGCTCACCGGCAAGCACCCGTGCCAACAATACGCGGCATTTTTCACCGCCGGACAAGGTCGTCACAGTGCGATCCTTCAAATGCCAGGTGTCGGTCTGTTGCAGCGCAACCTCCACCGGGTGTTGATCCTGTTCACGCAGGGTTTCCCATCCTTGCAGGTGAGGAATACGGCCCAATTCAACCAATCGCTTGACCGGCAACGGCCAATGAATGTCACCATTCTGTTCCAGATAACCCAGCGCCTTGCCGCGTTCATGGCTATTGCAATGGGCGATATTTTTGCCCTCAAGCCATACCGAGCCGTGGGCGGTTTTTTGCAATCCGGCCAGGGCTTTAAGCAAGCTTGATTTACCGGAGCCATTGGGACCAATCAGGCCGATGATTTCCCCCGCTTGCAATGACAGGTCAACACGATCAAGGCATTCAACAGAACCCATTGTCACCGACACGGCCCTTGCTTCGAGCACGGTCGTCATCACGGCAATACCTTGCGTGATTTAACGATGAGATAGAGGAAAAAGGGGGCACCCACCAGTGCCGTCAAGACACCCACCTGCAAGGGGTTTTGGCTGGGTATCAAGCGTACGGCAATATCTGCCAGCAGCAACATCACCGCGCCACCCAGGGCGCTGGCAAAAAGCAAACGCCGGGGTTCGTAACCCACCAGAGGACGTAACAGGTGAGGAATGACCAGGCCAATAAAACCAATGGCCCCCACGGTAGCAACTGCCGCACCCACGGCCAGTGCCGTGGCCAAAAAAATACGCCAGCGCAAGCGTGCAATATTCACCCCCATCGAGGCGGCGGTTTGTTCACCCAGGGAGAGCGCATTCAACGCTTGCCCGCAACCGCTGAGCATCACCCAGCCGATGAGTGTGGTGGGCAGCATCAGCCATAAATTGGTCAAACTGACCTTGCTCAGATCCCCCAGTGTCCACAGTGCAATTTCACGCACGGCATAAGGGCTGGGAGCAAGGTTAATGGCCAGTGAAATGCATGCGGCAGCAATGGCGTTGATGGCGACTCCGGCGAGAATAATGGTGGTAATGGTGCTGTCGTTGCCGCTCATTGCATAGACCAACACAATGGCCAGTAATGCACCGGCCATGCCTGCAAACGGCAATAACCAGGGCGAAATACTGTGGAAACCAAAGTAGAGTACGATCACGGAAAACAAGGCGGCACCGCTGCTGCTGCCCAGAATGCCCGGGCTGGCCAGGGGGTTGCGTAACAGACCCTGCATCGCGGCACCACACAAGCCCAGTGTCGCCCCCACGATGACGGCGACCAATGAACGTGGCAAGCGCAGCTCGACCAAAATCAGGGTATAAACACTCTGCTCCCGGGCCCACAGTTCCTGCACGGTTTGCCACAGGGAAAAACTGTGGCGACCCGTGGTTAACGACACGAAGAAGAGCATGACAATTGCACCGGTGAGTAACCATAACCACAAAACCATGCGCTGGTGATTCATCAGCGTTGCTCCGCCTCAATGGTCTCTCTGGCCTTGCGCAGCGCAATCAATGCATCCACGACCATGGGTCCACCGCAAATCCATAAGTTGCGTTCAACATTTACCGTAAATTTTGGACGTGTGGTTTTTTTCAATACGGGGTGTTTCAGCGTTTGCTCCGCAAACGACCAGGAATCCGGGGCCAGCGGTGAATCAATGAGCGCCAATGGCGCAATCATTAACAAGGTTTCCAGGTCAACAATGCCAAGGTGTGCCACACCTGCGTTTTCAGCCTGATTATGCCAGCCTGCCAGGTACATAATATCGCCCACCAGGCTATCCCGCCCAACCGTATAACCGCCGGGTGCGTATTGCATAAGTGTGGGTGCATCGGCAGCGGGCTGCGTTGCAACCTGTTGCAAACGCGCATCCATGGCATGGATGACATGCTCGGCTTGTTCACGACGACCTATCAAATCACCCATACGGCGTAACTGCTCGCGTACTTGTTGAACGCTGCGCGGGTGATCAAACAGCTCAACCCGGTAACCCAGTTGCTGTAACAAATGAGTGGTGGTGCGGGCACTGTAAAATCCCGCCAATACCAGATCCGGTGCGTAAGCAACAATTTCTTCTGCTTCGCCATGGTTCACCGGGATACGCAATGCCCGTTCGTAGTAGTAAGAACTTTCAGGCCTTTGTGACAACCAGGTGACCGTGGCAATCGTGTCGGGAGCGGCTAATAACAGTAAATACTGGTCGGTACACAAGTTCACAGAGGCGATGCGTTGTGGGGCGGCATTTGCCCACGGCATGAGCAGACAGATAAACCCGGCGATGGCAAACTGTGCTTTCAACGCTGGTCCCCATCGCTGCGTTTATGGTTAACCCTGTCGAAGGCTTGTCGCCATGCTGACACGTCATGGTCAGGATGAAGGTGCGCATATTGGCGAATGGCGATACGCGTTGCCCCTCGACTCAGCCGGGTCTGTCCGGCGTCGAATTCTGTGGGTTCGCAATTCCCTGCCAGGGCGGCAAACGTAATGTTTTTTTGTTGCTGATACTCCTTAATACCCCAGCGCGCCATCAACGTTTGAAACTGTTCATACACGGTTACATCAAACACTGTTCGTCTGCCAAGCATATCCTGACAGGGGTTGGCCGGGTGTAAGGTCAGCGATGGCAAGAGACCCTTGATGATCGGCGTGTTGGCGGAAAAGGCACGGCTTTGGGCAATTAATTTCGGCAACACATGGGTGTGCGGTCCTGCAGGTGATTTTTCGATACCAATGGGTTGATACACCTCAATGCGCGCTAAATGGGTTTCAAAAACACGGTGAGGAGACGCCTGTAACAACAAGGGCATAACCGGATTACCCGGTGCCAACAACAGGCTGCCACAGGCTGCACGCAATTGTTCAATCAACACCCCGTCATCGCTACGCACACAGAAATCTGCAAAGCTGACACCCAGACCCAAATCAAACAGGATATGGTCTCGATGCTCCGGCAATAATGCCGCTTTGTCTGGACCCAATTCAGTGATAACTGCGCGCCCGGCACGCGCAGCACTTTTTTCTGGCAGACAGAATGCGACAGCTTGCCCCCAGGTTTCACCGTCTTTTCTCAGTACCTCATAGGCGATAGGCTGCACGTTTTGCAGACGATAACAGGCAATGCCACCGCACTCATTCATTCGACCTATGCGTCCACCACCGAACGACTGTATTTTTTCATCGGCTGCCTGGCTAAATTCAGCAATAGCACCAAAGCTACCTAAACTCCAGCTATCTTCAGGGCGCTGTAAACTGTTTTCAATACATGACCACATCGTTATTCAACCTTGTCTGATACACAATCCGATATTCATTTCCCTCTTTAATCATAAGGCAGAGGCTGCGTTAGATGTTAATCCGCAATCCGGCGTAGTAAGCCCGGTCTGACGTGCCATAACCAATGACTTCCTGATAGGTTTTATCGAATAAATTGACAATGCGGCCGGTGAACTCAACCGTCTTGTTAAACTGATAACGCGTGGCCAAATTGACGACGGTATAAGCATCGATTTTAACCGGCAAGCGGTTAAATGACGCGTCAAAGTAGTTGTCCATCTGGCTGCCATTGTAATTAATACCAACGGTTGTTCTCAGCTTTCCGGCAAAGCCCCGGTGGGTGGCGTTAACGCTGGCGATGGTATCTGCACGGCGAATCAGGTCATTGCCATCCGCATCCTCACCCTTTTGTAATGTCAGATTAGCAGCCAGTGACCAGTCAGCCCCAAGCTCACCTTGATACGAAAACTCTGCTCCGGCTGTTTTTGTTCGGCCGTCCAGATTGATTGAGCTGTTACCCGAGCCAATGATTTGATCCTCAATGCGTAATTCAAACAGGGTAAGATCAAATGTTTGCACAGGGTTGATACGCCATTGCAAGCCGATGTCCAGACTCTCGCTTTTTTCCGGTTTCAGCGCGCGGTTGCCAGGAAAATTCACTGCGTTACCGAACAGTTGGCTCAGTGTCGGATTTTTAATGCCGGTACCCGTACTGCCATGCAGGCGCAATGTAGTGCTAATGTCATACGAAAAACTGGCATGGCCAATGCTTGCGTTCCGGAATATTTTATTGTGATCATGACGGTAGGCAACGGCGGTTGACAAACGTTCGCCAACATCTAAACGGTACTCGGCAATGGCGCTGTCGGCACGATTCTGATTAAAACCGGAGAAAGATGAGTCGTTGGAATTCTCTTCGCGCTCAAGGGCCAATGTTATGCCATGACTGACATCGCCTTCGTTCACCTGAGGAAAGTAGTAATCCAGCTGATAGCTGTATTGGCGTTTTTTCGCCAGCGCTGTTGATACACCAAAAGTGCTGTTAAATGTATCATCGAGGTCTGTGTCCGTTATTTTCAGGCTGTGTTGCAAGCGACTCTCAAGCTGTGAAAAATGCAGTGTGGCCTGAGCGTAGACACCTTTGCTGGACGTACCCGAAGCCGGATCATCAATGACACCTGCGCCACCGGAAAAGCTGTCGTAATTCACCGTGTAGTTAATCTGGCGCAATGCGGCATCAACCGACAAGCGGTTATTAAATGCATGGCGAATCGTACCGCCAATGGTACGATTATTGTAACCGTCATCCTCAACCCCCGTCCCCCCCTGAGTCACACGACTACCATCAGGCAAGGTATAAGTAAACGCATCGTCATCAGCCGCAGAAAAACCATCCGTGCTGACACGACTCACGCTCAGGGCACCCGTTGTGGCCTGGTTGCCACCGCTGATGGTCAGCGAATTCTGCGACGAATTGAATGATCCCTCTTCCAGAGCGACATTAACCCGGTTTTCACCACGAACTCCCCGGCGCGTGGTAATGGCGATCACCCCACCCATCGCATCAGACCCCCACAACGCACTCTGGGTACCGCGCAGAACTTCAATACGCTCGATATCTGCGGTCAGAAAATGGGCAAAATTGACGCTACCGCCGTTGCCCGGATTGATCTCGATACCATCAATGATCACCAGGACATGATCAGCCTCACTGCCACGCATCCTGACCTGGGTGAATTTGCCATTGCCCCCTGTCTGGCTCACCGCCAAACCAGGCACAGCGCGCAACACATCAGCAACGTATTGTTGCTGGCTATCGCGTAAAGCCTGCCCGGTAATGACCGTCACCGCGCTCCCTGTTGCATTCAGTGATACCGGTGTGCGGCTGGCCGTAATGGATATAGTCTTCAACGTCGGCACATCAACGGCATAAAGCGGGAGAGAAAATGTGAAAGGCAGACAGACTGTGAGTGGAACAATTAACCGTTTGAATCGTGATTTCATGTTGATAACTTCTCTTTGCATTAAACCTGGATTCTGCAAGTACGATCACTGGCAGGTTCCGGGTTACATCTGAAAAACGTTGCAAAGCAGAGACGACGAAACATTGCCCCTGTGTTTTCAAACATGGGAGCAAGCGCTATATCTACGAACGGTGGGAAGCGTACAAAACAGGGTATTCAACCGCCCTCCGCCAGGCAACACGTAAAACCTGGCGCAGCGAGCAGCTTGAGTTAACACGTTAATCACTGGGCGCACGCACAGGCAAAGCGAAGCTGACGGAAAGCATTCCGATTCACCAGCACACCCCGGCTGATGAATAGCGACGCACGATGCAGCAGGTCTCCTGGCTTATGGCTCTAGCGTGTCGCTTCGTCTTCCCGGTGCTATTTGCACCAGTGACGTGGTGAAGCGAAACTTGCCATTTACAGTTGCGGGGACAGCTCAGGCATTGTGTAAATACGCACCTGATTCCCATTGGGTAGTGACACTACCCAGCCCGTAACGGGCACTGCATCGGTGAGCCGGATTGTACAGCGAGCATCAGGAAATGCAAATACTAATAGCTTCGTCCAATCCAGATTCAAAAATCAAGGTAGCTGAATGGGGTTAATCGGCGTAATGGGAGACGGTATGTTGATAAACGATTGATCATTTTTTTGGGCTGGCGGCGAGTCTGCTTTGCGTGTCGTCTTTCGGGGTGCAGGTTTGGCCTTTTTCACGGGCTCTGGCTGGGGCTTTGCCACAAGTTCAGGCTCAGGCTTTACCGGAGGAACAGGCTTGGGTTTTGCCTGAAGCGCAGGTTTATTCCTGGCAACGGGTTTTACTGTTGGTGTTTTAGTCACTGGTATCGAACCCACAGCAGGCTTTGGTTTTTCAAGCATTCCCTCTTTGATGAGCTGTCCGCCCTCCGCCCCGGAAGACACCTGACTTCCTTCACCAAACAATGCTTCCTCTGCCGCCTTGTTCATCACAATAATGGCGATACGCCGGTTAATGGGATGGCGTGGTTCCGCCTTGTTGAACAACACCATGGAAGCCAGCCCCACCACTTTGACTATTTTTTCGCTTGCCAGGCCACCCGCAATCAATTCGCGACGGGAGGCATTGGCACGATCCGCCGACAACTCCCAGTTACTATAATTTTTCTTTTTCCGACTCACAAAACGTGTGGCATCGGTATGACCAGTGAGGCTGATACGGTTGGGCACGGTATTAATGGTTTTGGCCAGCTCGTGCAGAATTTCCTTGGTGTAACCTTTAAGTTCCGCACTGCCGCTGTCAAACATGGGGCGGTTTTTCTTGTCCACAATCTGGATACGTAAACCTTCCGAGGTGATGTCCAGCAGCAATTGATCCTTGAAAGGTTTGAGCGCCCGACTGGCTTCAATCGCCTTTTTCAACGCCTCCATCAACGATTCCAACCGTTCTTTTTCCGCCATGGCCGCCTGCTGAATTTCATCCTGCGTAGGAGCCCGTGGCTTCATGGCATTTTCCTTGGAATCATCCCCCTGGGAAATCTTTTGCCCGCCCCCCATGTCGATGAGATCCGCACTCGACCCTGCACCATCTGCTAAACCCTGTGTAGGCGGACTGAAATATTCAGAAAGACCCGCTTTTTCTTCTTTAGTAGTGGAGGCAATCAACCACAGCAATAAAAAAAATGCCATCATGGCAACAGCAAAATCAGCAAAGGCTACCTTCCAGGCACCGCCGTGGTGGCCATGCCCGCCCTTCTTGATTTTTTTGACGATGATCGTCTGGTTTTCCATGGGGAGTCGCTTCCAGACCTGATGTTAGCGCGAGGGCATTATTCGGTTTTGCCTTTGACAAAATCTTCCAACTCCTGGAAACCTGGACGAGTGTGGGAATACAGAGACTTACGGCCAAACTCCACTGCAATCTGTGGCGCATACCCATTAAGGCTAGCGAGTAAACATACCTTCACACACTCGAAGGCCTTTGACTCTTCTTCGACGACATGACCCAGCATAATGCCCATAGGGCCTACGAAACCGTATGCCATCAAGATACCCAAGAAAGTACCCACGAGCGCTGCACCTACCTTGGCGCCTAATATCTCAACAGGCCCACCAATGGAGCCCATAGTAATAACGATACCTAACACTGCGGCTACGATACCAAAACCAGGCAATGCATCAGAGACCGCAGTAATCGCAGCCGGCGCCTTGTGTGTCTCGTTATGGTGGGTTTCCAGCTCCACATCCATGAGATTCTCAATCTCGAAGGGATTCATGTTGCCACCTACCATCAATCGCAAGTAGTCAGCGATAAAATCAATGAGATGATGCTCTTTGAGAACCGTGGGATATTTCTGAAAAAGTGGACTTTGCTCAGGTTCATCAATATCTGACTCCAAAGCCATCAAACCCTCTTTGCGCGCCTTGGTAAACAGGTCATACATAAGGCCCAGCAATTCCATGTAGCTTTGCTTGGTTGCGCTAGCCCCCTTCATTATTTTGCCAATAGAACCAAAAACGCTTTTAATAACTGATGCAGGATTAGCAATAACAAAAGCGCCCAGCGCCGCCCCACCGATAATCATCAGCTCCGGAGGATGCCATAGCGCCAACAAGTGCCCCTTGGAGATCACGTAACCTCCAAATACACAAACAACAACAATGATGATTCCGATAATAAACTTCATGATCCGGCGTCTGACAAAGCCTCAGATTAAGTTAGCGATTGAACGCTAGCCCTATCGACAAGAAACAGCCCAACTTTAGAAACACAGCCTGCAAAACTCCCCTGAAAAATCCCGCATTTAAAACAAATAAATCGCACAAAAGTCGCTCAATTGCATTGCGCCCAGCACCGTACTGGTTTACCCTTGCGCGCTGTTTTTCGGCTGTAACCTGGCTTGAAAAAATCCTGGAGAGGTGTCCGAGTGGTTGAAGGAGCACGCCTGGAAAGCGTGTATACGTTAACGCGTATCGAGGGTTCGAATCCCTCCCTCTCCGCCATTCAGTTCCGCCAGTCAATGATATAATTCATCTATTATTCAGCAAGTTATAATTATTTCTGTCTCTTCTCCCGCTACCCCCCCAAATAGCTTGACTCAGGGCTTATCTAAGCCGCCTAGCATCATCACAACCAGCCATAACGCGAGATTGTCCCTTACAATTGGTCAGTGATGACTGGCAACGTCATCACCAATGCCGCCAGTTAATCGCTTAGGGCATCCGGGTACTCCCTGTGTCAGGATAGTTGTCGCGAAAGGCGGTGCCCTCGCGACGCCCCCCTAAGCCCGACAGCCTCCTAGACAAATGGCAGTATCAGATAGTTTTTGACACAACCTTTACCCATCACTTGTTGAGCACTATACTCACCAAAATTAGGTTTTTTTGGAAAATATAATGCTCAGTTCAGATAAGAAAAAACGAAGTGCTGCTGTTTTTCCTAAAAATCAGAAGGTTTTATCCACTCTGGGTGAGAATATTAAACTTGCCTGTAAACGACGGGGATATAGCCAGTCACTGATTGCTGAGCGTACCGGGCTAAGCCGTTTGACAGTGCGAAAAATTCAGCAGGGAGATTCAACGGTTTCTCTTGGTCATTATGTTGCGGTTCTGAGTGTGCTTGGTCTGGTCGAAGACTTTGCGAAAGTGGCAAGCGACGACGAATTAGGACGAAAACTCCAGGACATTAAGTTAATGAGTAACCCGTAATGGGCAGAGAAATTTATGTCTTTGCTTACTGGGAGGAGTTTGGCGAACCGACATTAGTGGGTACGTTGCGATCTGACCTGGTAAAAGCAAAGGAACATTTTAGTTTTGCTTACCATAAAACATGGTTACAGTCTGAATTTGTCCAGCAAATTGACCCCGACCTGCATCTTTATGTGGGTGATCAGCATAATAATGAGCAGCAGAATTTTCGTATCTTTCTCGATTCATGCCCGGATCGCTGGGGTCGTTTGTTAATGAAAAGGCGCGAAGCGGTTATTGCCCGACAGGAAAACCGTAAACCTCATGTTTTGAATGAATCTGATTATCTGCTTGGTGTGCATGATATGTATCGCATGGGGGCACTACGATTTAAGTTGGATATTAATGGCGATTTCCTGGATAACAATGAACAGTTGGCCGCACCGCCTGTTAGCTCTTTGCGAAAACTTGAACATGCGGTTGGTCAGATAGAGGATGCCAATAATGTTGATGATCCAGATTATTTGAAGTGGTTGAATATGTTAATCTCGCCCGGTTCATCGCTTGGTGGTGCAAGACCAAAGTCCTGCGTTATCGATAGCAATAAAAATTTATGGATTGCCAAGTTTCCAAGTACACATGATGATTATGATATAGCGGCATGGGAATTTGTGGTGCATCAGTTGGCGCTCGACGCGGGAGTGGATATGTCAGAATGCCGATTGGATAAATTTAATAACCGGCATCATACATTTTTAACCCGGCGTTTTGATCGCACGGCAGCGGGCCGTTTACATTTTACTTCCGCAATGATGCAACTGGGTTATAACGATGGTGAAGAGGGCGCAAGTTACCTGGAGTTAGCGCAATTTCTAACTGATCACGGCTCCAATACAAAAGGTGACCTGGCTGAATTATGGCGCAGAATTATATTTAATATTGCTGTATCAAATACTGATGACCATTTAAGAAACCACGGCTTCATCTATCACAAAGGGGGGTGGTTACTATCACCCGCTTACGATATAAACCCTGTTACGCCAGCAGGTGGTTTACATTTAAATATTAATGAAGATGATAACAGTTTGAATTATGAGTTGGCGCTGGAAGTGATCGGTTTTTTCCAGTTGAGTGAAGATGAGGCTGTACGAATTAAGAACAAGGTTCTATCAAGTGTTGGAAATTGGAGAACGCTTGCTACAAAGGTCGGTATAAGCAGAGCTGAACAACAGCTTATGGCTTCCGCTTTTAATGTATAGGAAAGTAATCAACGGGATTGTTCAATAAGCAGAAAAATTATGTCTGAATATCAGCTTGTGGAACACCCCTTATTAACCCAGTTGAACTCGATGGGCTGGACGGTCATTGACCAGGAAGCAGGCATTCCCAAAAACTCAACACAAAGCTTGCGTACTGATTTCAAACAATGGCTACTGAAAGATATATTCTGTCGGGCCGTTCGCAAGATCAACAAGACTGACAAGGGAGAAAGCTGGCTAACGGATTATCAACTTGAGCAGTTGCATGAAGATTTTATCGATTTTGGCACCCAAAGACTGTTGCAGGCCAACGAGGAATGCCTGAGCCGCTTGTTTAAATGGCAGGTGGATGAAAATACGATTACGGGAGAACAAGGCCCGGTGGTAAAAATTATTGATTTTGATAGCCGGGAGGCCAATAAGTTTATTGTCATCAACCAGTTTCGTATTGATACGCCTGGTGGTGTTAAAGCGTTCATTATTCCTGATGTGATCTTGTTCGTTAATGGCCTGCCGTAACCACTTCATGTCTTTTTTCCAACTATCTTCTGCTATCTCAGGGCCACACTGTCACTCGCATAACACGTTTCTAGCGATAGGACACACCTCTAGTACATCAGCCATATTATATTGACGGATAAAGATGCTTCAATTTGATTCGCGCATCCTCAGCCGTAAAGGGCCAGCTCATTTTCGTTACTATCAATGTAACTTTGCAATGATTGTCCATCGGACATACGTTTATCAGACTTAATTTTTTCAAAATACCTTTGGCGTAGCGTTTTTCAGAACATCTAATGCCGACTCATTAACGGGCGCTGTTTTTTGTTGCGTTCCAGAAACCATTTGGTGATAAAAACCACCCCGGCAATAATTAAAACCCAGAACAGAATTGAAAAAAACCACATGCCGCCCATCATCGAACCATGTCCGTTGTTCATCATATCCATCATGACATTCACCTCATGTTTAACGATTAAGAAGAGGTGGAGTTCTATTGAACTCCACCTTTAAACTTATCACTCTGCTTCGATGTCGGTAATCACATAGCGCTTGTCTCGTGTTTCGATAAAATCGAATTCCACTTTATCGCCCACTTCAACTTCATCCAGCAGCTCCGCATCGTCCACCGCGAAGAACATCTTCATCCCCATCCAGCCGATGCTTTTGATGGGGCCGTGTTTGAGCTCAATCTTTTTGGCTTTGCTATCGATGGCGGTGACAGTGCCAACACCATGATGGATTTGGTTGGCGGCACTGGCCGACAGCGGGGTGACGCTTAACGCCAGAACAGTTATTGATGTAGCAATAATCGATTTCAGTTTCATTGTTTTATTCCTCTTTGTTGAATTACTGGTTCCCATGCTCCAGCGTGGGAACGAGCGTACGAGTGTATCTCCATCACGTCATGGCTTACCCTCCCTGAGTTTCTCCTCGTTTGAGCGCAACGACCACCCTTTCCAGATGGCAAAAACAGCAGGAAACAGGATCAAAACAGTGACCAACGCCGAGGCGATTCCACCCACCATCGGCGCTGCAATGCGCTTCATCACATCCGCACCCGTGCCATCACTCCAGAGGATGGGGATCAACCCCAGCAGCAGCGTCAGGCCCGTCATGAGCATGGGGCGGATGCGTCGTCCCGCGCCTTCGGTGATCACCTCTAGCAAATCCTGCCGCGTCTGCAATCGACCATCGGTCTGCCGTTGGCGGTAGACCATATTTAGATACAACATCATCAAAACCCCCATCGCGGTATCGACTCCCGCTAGCGCGATCATGCCGACCCAGACCGCGACGCTGAGGTTGTAATCGAGCCAGGCGAGCAGCCACACCGCACCGATCAGTGAGAAGGGCACTGCCAACAGGATGATGAGCGACTCCACCACCGATTTACGATTGATGAACAGCATGAAAAAAATGATAAACAGGGTCAGCGGTACAACGACCATGAGCTTGGCCTTGGCGCGTTCGAAGTATTTGAACTGTCCGGCCCAGTCGAGGCGATAACCGGGCGGTACGTCGGCCTGCTCCGCCACCACCTGTTTGGCTGCCGCCACGTAGTCGGCGATGCCGATCTGGTCGTTGACATCAACAAAGACATAACCCACCAACTGGCCGTTCTCGTTGCGCAGCATGGGTGGGCCGGTGCGGAAGTTCAATTCGGCTAGTTGCGCCAGCGGGATTTGCGCGCCAGTGGGTGTGGGTACCAGCACTCGCTTCAGCGCCTGCGGATCATCACGAAAATCGCGGGCATAACGCAGGTTGATGGCGTAGCGCTCACGGCCTTCGACCGTCTCGGAGACGGTCATGCCGCCCACCGCTGCCATGATCACATCCTCGACATCGGCGATAGTCAGACCGTAGCGGGCGATCTTTTTACGGTCGATATCGAAATCGAGAAAATAGCCCCCGCTGATACGCTCGGCAAAGGCGCTGCGGGTATAGGGCGCGGTGCGCTCGTCATCCTGCAACGCTTGCTCAATACGAATGCCGGTCGCTTCCACCGTCTCCAGATCATCACCAAATACCTTGATGCCCAATGTTGAACGGATGCCGGTGGCCAACATCTCGGTGCGGGTCTGAATCGGCATCCACCAGACGTTGGGCATACCGGGATAACGCAGTTGTGCATCCATCTCGGCGAGCAGGCTCTCCCAGGTCACCCCCTCACGCCATTGATCTTGTGGCTTGAAGGTCACGACAATCTCGGCCATGGAGAGCGGTGCCGGATCGGTGGGGCTGGTAGAGCGGCCCATCTTGCCAAACACCCGTTCAACTTCGGGGAAGGCTTTCAGCTCCTTGTCCATGGCGTGCAGCACCTTGCCTGCTTCGGTGATGGACATGCCCGGCACCGCCGTGGGCATATAGAGAATAGTGCCTTCATTCAGTGGCGGCATGAACTCGTTACCCAAGTCCATAAACACTGGCACCGTGGCCACCAATGCGGCGATAGCACCGCCTACCACCCACCAACGCAGCTTTACCGCCCATCGAACAATCGGCGTATAGACCGCCACCAGGGCACGATTGATCCAGCTCTTATCGCCACGAATTTTGCCGCGAATCAGCAACACCGCCAGGGCCGGGGTGAAGGTGATGGCCAGCAACGCGGCAAAACCCATGGAGTAGGTTTTGGTGTAGGCCAGCGGTTTGAACAGCCGTCCTTCGGTACCTTCCAATGCAAAGACCGGCAGGAAGGAGACGGTGATAATCAGCAGCGAGAAGAAGATACTCGGCCCCACCTCCTGCATGGCGCGGATGATGACATCCGTGCGGCTACCCATCTGATGACGTTCGGCCCACTCTTCCAGTCGTTTATGGATGTTTTCGATCATCACGATGGAGGCATCCACCATCGCGCCAATGGCCACTGCGATACCGCCCAGCGACATGATGTTCGCTGTTAGATTTTGCCCGGACATGGGAATGAACGACAGCAAGATAGCGACCGGCAAGGTGAGGATGGCAATCAACGCTGAACGAAAGTGCAGCAGGAACACCATAATAATGAGCGATACCACAATCATCTCCTCGGTGAGGGTGTGCTTCAAGGTATCGATGGCGCGGTTGATCAGCTCGGAACGGTCGTAGACGGTGATGATTTCCACGCCTTCTGGCAACGCCGCTTGCGCTTCGTCCAGACGCTGCTTGACCCGTTCGATCACTCCCAGCGCGTCTTCGCCGTAGCGCATCACCACCGTGCCACCCACCGCTTCACCTTCGCCATCCAGCTCGGCCAGACCACGGCGCATGGCAGGCCCAAGGCTGATTACCGCTACATCGCGTAATAGGATGGGAATGCCATTCTTGCCTAAGCCGATGGCGATCTCCTCAATATCGCCTCTGTTTTCTATGTAACCCCGGCCACGAATGAACTGCTCATGACCGGCGATCTCCAACACGCGGCCACCGATGTCGTTATTGGAACGGCGCACCGCTTCGGCGACCTTTTTCAGCGGGATGCCGTAGGCCGCCAGCTTGTTCGGATCGAGCTGGATCTGATATTCCTTGACGAAGCCACCCACCGAGGCGACCTCGGCCACACCCTCCACCGATTCAAGCCAGTAGCGTAGTTTGAAATCCTGCAAGCTGCGCAGCTCGGCCAGGTTGTGCTTGCCGGACTTGTCCACCAGCGCATATTGAAATACCCAGCCCACGCCGGTGGCATCGGGGCCAAGCGTAGGCTGCACATCATCCGGCAGTTTGCCTTGCGCCGAGTTGAGATACTCCAGCACCCGCGAACGCGCCCAGTAGATGTCGGTGTCTTCGTCGAAGATGACGTAGACAAACGAGAGGCCCATGTAACTCTGACCACGCACCGATTGCACCTTCGGCGCTGCCAGCAAGGTGGTGCTTAGTGGGTAGGTAATCTGATCCTCCACCAGATCGGGACTGCGCCCCGGCCATTCGGTGTAGATAATCACCTGCACATCGGAGAGATCGGGAATGGCATCCAGCGGCGTATCAAGCAGTGCCTTGTAACCCCAGAAGGTCGCCGCGATCACCACGAACAGTGTCAGTAACTGGTTTCGTGCGCAGTAGTTGATGAGCCATTCAATAGGGCCATGTGTTGAGCTATCGGGACGGTTCACCATGACTCAACCCCCGCCTTCAACTTGCTCTCGGCAGCGATGAGGAAGTTGCCGGAGGTGACCACCGTGTCACCCGCTTCCAAGCCCTCCAGCACCTCGATCCACTTGCGGCTGCGCTGGCCGGTCTTGATCTTGCGTGGCGCAAGGCGACCATCGCCCAGATCGAGAAAGACCACGCGGCTCTGACCGGAATAGAGCACCGCTGATTCTGGCACCACCAGGCGCTTGCCCAGCTTGGCTTTGAGGTGGATGTGAGCGTACATCTCCGGGCGCAGGAAGCCATCACTGTTTTCCAATACCACACGTACTCGGGCAGTGCGGGTGTCACCCTCCATGAAGGGATAGATAAAATCGACCGTGGCCGGGTATTCACGATCCTGCAACTCGGGCAGCACCACCTTGGCCTTCATGCCCGTCTTGATCAGGGGCAGTTCATAGTCATAGACCTGAGCCTCGACCCAGACCCGTGACAGGTCAGCGATACGTAACAGTTGTTGACCAGCGCGAAAGGCGGAACCGGCAACAATCTGTTTGTCGATGACCACACCGCTGGCAGGAGCCAGGATGGAGAGGTACTCCTGAGCTTTACCGCGTTTTTCCAGCGCATCGATTTGGGCTTCACTGATATCCCATAAGCGCAATCGACGACGCGCCGCTTCCAGGCGGTGTTGCGTTCCTTTTGCTGAAGCACGACGTAGCGTCTCCAGATATTCCTCCTGCGCACTCAACAGTTCAGGGCTGTAGACGGTAAACAGCGGCTCGCCTTTTTTCACCGGCTTGCCGATGGCGTTGGCGTGTAGCTCACCGATCCAGCCGTTGAACTTCAGCGCCACATCACTCAAACGGGTTTCGTCATAGGTCACGCTGCCAGCAGCACGGATCGTTACGCGCAACTTCTTCTGTTTGACCCGACCGGTGGTGATGCCGATCAACTGGCGACGCGCCGGATCTACCCGCACCGTGCCAGGGACATCCGCTCCGCCGCCACAGGTAGCGCAACGTAAGCCCTTACGCCCGGTAGCCAAATCGAAGGTGATGTTGCCTTTTCCCGCATCGGCCTCGATCTCAATGGTCAGTGGCCATTCGCCACCCATGGAGGGTTGGAACTCACCCTCGTAGCGGCCCGGTTCGGTCTCGCTCAGCTCTGCCGGAGCGTACATCGCGGGCATACTGCCCATCGCTGGCATGACGGCCACTGCCTTGAGCACCGCTCCGCCCAAAGGCTGACCCGCATCATCCTGCACCCAGATCGTCACCCGGTTTTTACCCACTTTGGGTGTCTCTGGATCAAGCTCGGCTCGCACCTTGAATGGGCCAGCATCAAAAAAACCGGCGGGGTCTGTTTCAGCGATGACCGGACTACCCACCGTGCTGAACAAAAAGAAAAACAGTGCGCTAAAAATAGATATTTTCATGATTCATTGCTCCTGGAATGAGTCCCGGAATGAGCGAGTAGCGTCCCACCCACAATGTGCTCCAATGCAGCCAAACGGCGGTAGTAATCCGCTCGTGCCTGCTCCCGTTGCAAGCGGGTCTGCATCAGATTTTTCTCTGCGCTGATCAAGTCAAGAAAGTTGCCGCTGCCTGCCTCATAGTCAAACTGGGCGACTTCTAAATTTTCCTCGGCAAGGGGCAACAGGCGGTTATGGTAAAGACTCAGCACATGTTCACTTTCACGTACCTTTTCTACCACTTCCTGTAGATCACCCATCAGCTGCGACACCTTGGCTCGCTGCTGCAAATCGAGGCGCAGGGTCATGGCCCGTGCTTCGTCCTTGGCGGCTCTGCGTTTACCTTGAAGCGGGATATTGATCGACGCCCCCACGGTGAGACGCTTTTCACTCTGGTTCCAGAGGGTGTTGTAACCCGCGTTGAGGGTGATGTCGGGATAGTCGTTGCGCTCGGCAAGCCGCTCTCTGTGACGACTGGCCTGACTGCGCGCCACCAGAGCACGTAGTGCTGGATGGCGTTCCAATGCCAGCTTTCGTAGCTGTTCTATTTTTGGCAGTGGAACGGTTTCGGGCAAACCCGCCGGGAGCGGCAATGGCTGGTCGGGAAGACGCTGCAACAGGGTATTTATATTCGCCAACACATCGCGGCGATGGCGCTCCAGCACGATATCACGGTGTTCCAGCAGCACCCGTTCTACTTCGGCGCGCAAGGCGTCTTGCCGGGAGGTGCGACCCGCCGAATATTTGATCTCGGCGATATTCTGGAACTCTTGCAACAGGGACTTATTGATACCGTTGATGCGAATCGCGGCATGGACAAAATACCAATCGGCGTAGGCAACCTTGGCGCTCTCAGTCAATTTCAACCGCGCCTGCTCGATACCGACAAAGGCGGCATCGGACTCAGCACGGGCGACATTGCCACGCAGGTCGCGTTTGCCCGACCAGGGCAGGCGTTGAGAGAGGGAGAGCTTCTGGCCAAAGTCCATGCCATCGGCACCCGCTGATTGAGGTGCGACAGTGTAAGAGAGCATGGGATCGTCAAATGATTCGGCCTGTTCGATACGCGCCTTCGCCGCCTCCCAAGTTGCTTCCATGGTGGGGATATCAGGGTTACGTGCCAAAACAGCTTCCACCAGATGCGATGAAGTCAGTGACGCTTCGTTAGCGAATGGAATATCGGCCTCGGTGGCCATAAGCGGTTGGCAAATGACCACCAACCCCAGCAGAGCGATCCTCATGCGGGAGCGCCTGCGATAATTTTTGTTGTACATAAAACACCTTCGTGATTCTTAATGAAACTCGAACGGGGTTAATGCCACGCAAAGACGCAATAACACGCCAATGGTGTAAACCCGCGACTGAATCAGCGCCCCGGACTCAAACGCTCTATTTCAAGCGCAGGGGGCGAACGAAGGTGTAATCAAATGCGGAAGCGACGGGTCAGCAGATAGACCGGCTTATCGGGGAGTGGAACAGAGGAATCGGGAACAAAATAAACAATATGATTTACTGGGACAATTTCGGGAAAATCAAATGCAACCAGCAGAGGCGGCGGCTGAGCCGCATCGAGCAGTAATACCTGTTGGGGTTGAGCGCTGGTACCGGATGCCTGGGTCACCTGAGACGGCTCGTAAGAGAGATCGCAACAACCATCGTCCATCAAGCCAGCTTGATCCTGACAGGTGCCATCCATCTCACAACCCATCATGCCCATGTCGCCCGGCTCGTCGCAGCAACAGACCATGCTGGGCCGTTCGTGTTCATGGTCATGCTCCATCAATTCGCAGGCATACAGCGTCTGGAACTGCGTCAGCGGCCCCATCAGCAGAAGCAGGGCGACGATGAGTCGGCGAATGGATCGGTTTCTTATCATTACACTTCTTTTGTTTAGAGTAGCGTTAACCCGCGTTAGTGTATCAAACAACGTCTGATCAGAGTGATTTTGGGCGAATTAGTTCCCTTCAGTGTTCCGTCGGGCCATTCGCAAGATCAACAAGACGGATATGGATAAGGAGGAAAGCTGGTTAACGGATTTTCAGCTTAAACAATTACATGAAGATTTTCTCGATTTTGGCACCCAAAAACTGTTACAGGCCAACGAGGAGCGCCTGGCAATTGATGACTGGCGTGATGGCCGAAAACATATCAAAAGCATTGTCGCAATCACACCAGTAACGGCTGATGGTTATCCAGCTGACGAACAGACCCGGGAGTTTCTCTGGAACTTGATCCATGATCAAGCGTTAACCGAGCAGGGTATTGCGAGTCTGACCGGCCAGCGTTTATTGCCGAAATGGGCCATTTTCCCATGTACGAGACCCCGTCTATCTGGCCACTTTGGTGGAAGGCTTTTTTGGCGCACATAGCCAGTAACCCGGTAAAATCATCGATTAAGCCGCTCCCTTGACGGGGCGACCCCAAACTCAAGCGAAGGAATTTTCTGTGACCATTTACACATCCATCATTACTGGCGACTCCAGTGGTATCGGTAAGGAGATAACACTTCTTGCTCGCAATGATGAAAAATTACGGCATACAATGGAACACCGAAACCACGATAGCACCAGCGGGAAGATCAGTGTTATAGGATGACCACAGCAAACGAAGAACAAAAACTTCCACAAAAATGACGACTTTTCTTTGCCTCCATCACCGCCATCTTACGATTGTCGATATTTTTTACACCATGTCGTCATGCTTAAAAAAACAAACATAAACAAATAATCATAAATACAATAATTCCACTAAATATTAATAACTTATCATACCTTTAAAATATATTGGCATAAAAACTGGATGGAACCCGCTGATCGCTGATCTTCCGTCTGATCGCCTTTCGATCGTTTCTTTAAGACTTCACTGAATTAGAATTTCTGTCGGCATACTTGGGGCTGTTGTAGGCATGCCCGGAATTTCTGCACACACGTTAAAAGCAGTTCTTAAGGAGGGTCCGAAGAAAATGTGTAAAAAAAATCCAATACTGTGGGCGTCACTATTTCTGATCATTTTTTTAGCCGCAACAGCAGCACAGGCAAGTCACTTTCGCTATGGGCACATAGCATGGACAGCTGGCACAACCACAAATTCTGTAAACGTAAGGTTATTGAATGCATGGCGTGGAAACGGTTATAACTTCCAGTGTGTAAATCCGGTTTCTATGACCAGAGGCGCATGTACAGGCCCGGGCGGTATAGCCGGTGTGGGTGATATTATTATTGAACGTATAGGTCGCTCACAATTCAACTGGGGGGATGGTTCCAGGGTTTATTCACCATTTGGCTCATTATTGTATCTGGTCACATCTATCGACCCGGTGGACAATTGGTTATCCGGTGTCGCAGTAGATACCACCAGCTTACCCATAGCCAACCCGGGCGATCCAATTGATACGATATTAAATCACACTTACAACAGCGCAGGGTCATTTACTGCATATTTAAGCAGCTGTTGCAGAACCTCCCGGTTCGCGCGTTTTAACGAACACATCAATAATTCCAGCAGACGCTATCGGACAGAAACGATCATTGATTTAAGCGCAGGAAATAATTCTCCATCAAGCGTACAAAACCCCATCGTTTTATGCCCGATAAATTCGATATGCAGTTTTACCATTCCGGCAACCGACGTGGATGGGGACACAATATCATTTCGTTTATCCACATCTGCGGAAGCAGGAGGCTTCAGACAACCCGGCAGCCCGGGCAGCGGCGCGCCCAACCCTGCAAGTATCGATCCGTTAACCGGTATTTATACATGGGACACTGCGGGTGCAACCCTGGCGACTAATGGACGAAACACGCTGTATTCCACTCAGGTAATGATAGAAGACGGCACCACAAAAGTGCCCCTGGACTTTTTCATACAGTTAACCACAGTGGATACTACACCGCCTGTCATATCACCTCCTGCAAATTCACCACCCATTTGTAATACAACTCAAACGGTTGCCCTGGGTGATACATTAACATTTGGTGTTGTTGCTTCAGATTCAGATACCCGTGATACGGTGACTCTGAACAGCGCAGGATTACCATCGGGTGCATTCATGACGCCTGTTTTGCCAATTACAGGAAACCCCGTATCGAGCACATTCAGCTGGACACCTGATGCCACTCAGGCCGGCAATGTTCTGGTGAGTTTTAGCGTCACCAGTTCAAGCGGCGGATTTGCGCAATGCCCGGTAACACTACAGGTTTTGGCCATACAAAAATGTGATGTTGACGGTGACAATAACATTGACACAAACGACATTTCGCTCATTTTTGCTGCCAGAAATACACCGGCAACAAATTCAAGCGACCCTCGTGACGCGGACAACGATAATGTCATCACTGTTCTGGATGCACGTCAATGTGCGCTTCAATGTGATTTAACCCATTGTCAGGCTCTTTAAGAAACAACTAATAACATGTGAGAAAACGGCCTCTTTTTTGATAAAAACTGAGGCCAAATCACAAAAAATTGATGCGACTTAATGAAAAAACAGGAGTTCACATAATGCTTAAAAAATTAATTCTACAAAGTATAACCCTGCCTCTTCTACTTGTAGCAAGTCAGTCAGTCTTTGCGACGGTGATTCTGAGCTTTACACCAAATACACAAACCGTTTTATTGTCTGGACAGGCTTCTGTTAACATTGTGGCGACTAATTTACAAAATGAATACATCGGCGCCTTTGATTTTGATGTCAGTTGGGATAACAGCATACTATCGCTTGCCAGTGCTTCTTTTGGCAATGCGTTAGGTGGCGGCTCATTATCACTTCAAAGTGAAAGCACAAATAATAGCCTGGGAACGTCAAACCTGGCGGAGTCTTCGCTCCTTTCCAGTTTAACGTCGCTGCAAACAGGCACCACTAACATCATTCTGGCAACCTTGGTTTTTGATGCCTTAAATGTTGGACAGTCCGTTTTGAGCCTCACCGGAAATATCGCTGGTGGTGGTTTTTTGGGCAATGAGAATGGAAACTTGTTAGCCGCAAGTGCTAACACCGGATTAATCAATGTCGTTAGCACCTCAATCCCCGAACCAGAAACCCTGTTTCTGGTGGGGGTGGGATTCTTGGCACTTTTTGGCCTTCGCCGACGAAACCGGTGTAACATTAAGTTGACTTCCTGGTAATATCTGTAGACCATCTCGGGGCGTTTAACAAAAACATGCTCTGGGTTTCCCGGCTCTGCCTTAACAGGGTTGTCAAGGATTATTCGGCATAAATGCCTGCATCCCTCCTTGACAACCCTTATTACTGTCGGAGCTTTTCAGTTTTATTTCCTGATAACCAAAAAATAAAACTGCGTATACACTGGAGAAGAAAATCCGAAGACAACAGGATTCAATTGTTTTATGTTACCAAAAGCCTTGCAGGTTCCGGGCGCACCCCAAAAAGGAAGGAACCAACCAATGTTCAAAGGAGAGAACCACAAATGTTCAAATTTCGCCTGTCCAAATCTGTCTTGCTGCTATTACTCTTATTTATATCATCAAGCTGGGTACACGCAGAGGATGTCTCATTCAGCCGGATATTCGTGTTTGGCGACAGCCTGTCTGATACAGGCAATCTTGCCTCGCTAACGGGAGATCTGCCATCGCCCTATTACATGAATCGTATCAGCAATGGGCCGGTAGCTGTCGAAACACTCGCCACTCAACTCGGACACACAGTAGCGGCATCATTACACTTGATTGGGCCAGCCGAGGGCACTAATTATGCGGTAGCAGGTGCAAATGCCTTTGGTATGGAGGCGATGGATCTTGATATCCAAGTTGTCAGTTTCCAGGCCAACCACGTTATTGCACCTGCGGATGCACTGTATGTCATTTTCGTTGGTGGCAATGATGTGCGTGATGTCCGCAGTGAAACAAATTCAATTCTGGCCCGCTCAAAGATCAAAGCTGCCGCCGCCAATGTACGAAAAGCTATTCAAACCCTGTCCCGGGCTGGCGCTCGCTCTTTTCTGCTGATCAGCTCGCCCAATATTGGCCTGATGCCTGAAACCCGACTGATTGCCACTGCAACAAACGACCCCGGACTCATTGAACGCGCCACTAAACTCAGCAAACAGTATCAGGATGAGCTGTATAAAATGACCCGTTACCTTAAATATACCAGCCGTGCCAAAATCACCCGGTTTGATCTGTTTGATTTTTTTAACAACTTGATAGAAAACGCCGATTATTATGGTTTCAGTAATACCACTGATGCCTGCTTTAATTCTGCCGACACCACTTTTCATCCGGACTGCAACTCCGGTTCAAATTTTGACGAGTTTGTTTTTTTTGACGAAATTCATCCAACAGCCCGGGTACACGAGCTGGTTGGTGAAGCCTTATATGAAACGATCAACAGCGCAAAAACAGCAGAGCTTGGATGGTATTACTACTTAACGAATATTTATTCAGCTTATACATCGCTTCAGGGCCGGTAGCTTTTTTCGCTCAATATGAATCTCTGGATTCTGACTGTCAGGTTTAACCCAGGCTTAAAAACAAACACAACTAAAAAAGGGGGCTCAATGAGCCCCCTTTCTACAGATCACAAAATCACAATGGGTTATCTGCCTCCCATTCTGCCACCCCCCATCATGCCGCCGCCCATACCACCACGGCCTCCACGACCGCCTCTTCCGTGACCATGACCGCCACGACCACCACCATCATTGGCCGCAGTAATAGTGATGCTGCCGCTGTTACCAACAGCACCATTGGCATCGCGTGCTGTTACCGTCACGCTGCCAGCGGCACGTCCCGTCAACACACCATTGTTATCAATGCGGGCAACGGAGTCATTACTCACACTCCAGCTATACGGAGCACTTCCGCCACTGGCACTGAATTGCAGAGTACCTCCGACGGCAACGCTGCCACTGTTGGGTGATACTGACACAGCAACAGGAGGCGGTGCCGCAGTGACTGTAATCGCACCGGAATTTGCCGTATTACCACTGTTGTCCGTCACTGTAACAGTGGTGGCTCCGGTATTTTGAGCGGTAAGCACACCGCTGCTGGCATCAATGGTCACCACACCCGGGCTGTTACTGACCCAGCTGTATGGCGCGTTGCCACCGCTGGCTGAAAGCGTCACACTCTCGCCTACACGCAGACTCACCGTATCAGGTGAAATACGAATAACGGCGGTCTCACTCACGCTGACTGTGGCATCACCACTACGCACACCATTGGCATCCGTGGCATTCACACGAGTAACACCGACCGCAAGCCCCGTGAAATTACCATTGGCGCTAATACTCCCGATATTGCTGTCCGCCACTGACCAAACATAGGGCGCGCTGCCGCCATTGGCACTGAACTGCACGCTGTCTCCCACAATAACGCTGGTGTCACCGGGAGTGACCGTCACCACGGGTGTCGGTGGAGGAGGTGGAGGGGTAGTGCCACCACCCAGTGCTTTAAACGCATTTAATCGACCACCCGTCGCAGTACGTCCCGCCAGATCAGCCACCGAATCGGTGTTATCCAGCAAAGCTGCACGTAACGCGGAAATGCTGATGTTCGGGTTCTCGGCGACCACTAATGCGGCAACACCGGCCACATACGGCGCAGCCATGGAGGTACCATTGAAGCTGGCATAGCCGTTGTTGCGCACAGTGCTCAGGATACTCACACCCGGTGCGCCCAGGTCCACACTGTTGGCCCCGAAATTGGAAAAACCGGCCAGCGTGTCGGCATCATCGGTAGCCGCTACAGAAATCACATTTGGCAAATCGTAATCGCTCGGATAATTGGGGTTGCGATCATTGTTATTGCTTTCATTGCCTGACGCCGCAACAAACAACACACCCGCGTCATTGGCAGCGCTGATCGCGTTGAACATGGCCGAGCTGAAAGGGCCACCACCCCAACTGGCATTAATCACCCGGGCACCATTGGCCACTGCATAATCGATGGCAGCAATCGCATCGGCAGACGTGCCCGCTCCGGCTCTGTCCATGAATTTCAACGGCATGATACGCGCCGACCAATTCACTCCTGCCACACCAGCGCTATTGTTACCGCTGGCCGCAATGATGCCGGACAAATGAGTGCCGTGATCATTGTCGTCCATAGGGTTGTTATCGTTGTTGGCAAAATCCCAACCACGCACATCATCCACAAAACCGTTACCGTCATCATCACGGCCATTATTGGGAATTTCTGCGCTGTTATTCCAGATGTTAGCGGATAGATCGCTGTGATTGTAATCCACTCCCGTATCGACCACTGCGATAATCACGTCACCCCCTGTCTGTAAATCCCAGGCTTCCGGTGCATCGATATCGGCATCAGCCACGCCGCCTGTCTGACCGGTATTATGCATGCCCCACAACGCATCGAAACGCGGATCATTGGGTACCGCATAGGCGTGCAATATGTAATTTGGTTCGGCAAACTCCACATCACGATTATTGCGCAAACTGCGCAATGTCGCCGACAGAGAATTACCACGACCAATGCTTGCGCGGGTCAATCCTCGCACCAGACGGCTGCGAAAAGCCCGATGCTGCTGACTGCCCGCCCTTCTGAAAACACGGTTCATACGCGCCTGACTTACGCCCGCTTTAAATTTTACCAGCACACCATCGTAGGCACCTTCCGGGGGCACCGAAGCCTGACCCACCACCGCCAGCGCAGGCGCCGCAAGTAAAAGCCCGGCAAGCAGCAAGGCCATGCGAAATAGTTTATTTTTCATAATATGTTCCTTTATGTTTCTAATCGTGAGTCCCATTTTTATTTTGCTTGTCACTCACGGAGAGGCATCATGCCACTGCTTTGTACCGCCTCCCATTGAGGGACGCGCATATAGTATCTGAGTCAAAGACAAACTCCCAGTTTCTTTTGATTCACAAGATACCGTTATCTGTCCCCACAAAATAACGCGCAATACAACAACAGGAAACACAGCAAAAAAGCGGTACGAACGAACCAACAGCGCCAGAATCAGCTTATTTTCCAGCCATTTTTACAAAAAAATATAAAGAACATGCGCTTCACAGGCTAAGTACCGAAAATCTCACCCTTTTTACTTCATTGACTGCCACTGTCTGCCGATATATAAGGGAGGCAGACAAACATTTACGCTGCCGTCATATAGGCGGATCAGGCAAATACCTACAACCATCAGTTTAATACCCGGGCTTATGCGCAAAACTACCCATCACCATTCCAGCATGCAACGGGACTACAAACCCGTCGATGATCAACCCGGCAATTCTGTGCCCGGACAAAGCCTTGGCAACAGCCTGATTAACCGCAAAGCACACTGGATAGGACTGGGCACAAGCCTAACCATAATCATCAGTATTTTTGTGTTGATGGCCGACAGCACCCGAGAAACACAAGCCAATGCCCGCACACCGCTCGAACTTGAGGAAGAGAAAGCAACACTATCCACTGCGGCTTCTGCACAAACGCGCATCACCCTGCCACTCCCCATTCCCGATGGAAAAACAGCAGCAGAAACAGCCCCCCTCCCTACAGCACCTGCCCGGCCAGACATCACCTGGAAAACAGCCACCGTCAAAAGCGGTGATAACCTGGCGCTGATTTTTGCCCGGCAAGGATTAAGTCCACAGGAACTGGATCAAGTCATGCGCAGCGACAAATCCACCGCCGCACTCAAACGGCTGATGCCCGGGCAACAGTTTGAATTCGGTATCGACAACGGCAAACTGCAACAACTGGTCTACAAAATAGATGACCTCAACACACTGAAGGTAAACCGGGATACCGAGGGTAATTTTTCAGTAACAACCGACACCCGGCAAATGGAAACCCGTGTCACCAATGCCACCGGTGTCATTGATTCTTCACTGTTTCTCGCCGGTCAGGCCGCAGGCCTGTCGGACAACCTGATCATGGAACTTGCGGGCATCTTTGGCTGGGATATCGACTTTGTGTTAGACATCCGCAGCGGTGACCACTTCACGCTGGTGTATGAAGAACTTTTTCTCGATGGACAGAAAAAGCGTGATGGTCATATTCTCGCCGCTGAGTTTATCAATCGCGGCAAAAGCTATCGCGCCCTGCGTTATACCGATACCAGCGGCCAATCCGATTATTACTCGCCCGACGGCCGCAGTATGCGCAAGGCATTTATCCGCACCCCGGTAGACTTCACCCGCATCAGCTCCCGCTTCGGCAAGCGTTACCACCCCACATTGAAAAAGAAGAAAAATCATCATGGTGTGGATTACGCAGCCCCTCGCGGCACCCCCATCAAGGCTGCTGGCGACGGTAAACTGATTCACGCTGGCAGCAAAGGCGGTTACGGCAAAACAGTGATCATTCAACACGGCGGCAAATACAGCACGCTGTATGCGCACATGTCGCGCATCAAACCCGGCATGCGCCGAGGCAAACGTGTACGACAGGGACAAACCATCGGCTATGTAGGCACCACCGGCCGCTCTACCGGACCGCACTTACACTATGAATTCCGTGTTAACGGCGTACATCGCAATCCACTGACGGTTAAGCTGCCGGATGCGGCGCCCATCAAGAAAAAATACAAAGCTGACTTCCTCGAAAAGTCCCGCAGCCTGATCGCGCAGCTTGACGTGCTGCAAAGCACCACTCTCGCACTGAACAACAAAAACAAACCACAAGGACAAGAGTAGCCATCGCTACCAAAGCCTATGAATTATTACATCGGCCTTATGTCCGGCACCAGCCTCGATGCCATTGATGCAGCCCTGGTCAGCTTTCCCCATGAACGACCTGTTTTACACCACGCCATCAATTACCCTCTGAGCAAATCATTACGTGATGACATTCAAACCCTGTGTACACCGGGTGACAATGAAATCGACCGCATGGGACAACTGGATATTGTGCTGGGCAACACCTTCGCCACAGCTGTCAAACAGCTATTAGCCGACACAGGTATCGACGCCACACACGTTCACGCTATTGGCAGCCACGGACAAACCCTTCGTCATCGACCCGGGCCGGGAAAAGGAAAATGTTTCACCTTGCAAATCGGTGACCCCAACACTATTGCCGAACTGACCGGCATCACCACGGTGGCCGATTTCCGCCGACGGGACATGGCCGTCGGCGGACAAGGCGCGCCACTGGTGCCTGCCTTTCATGCCGCATTTTTCAGTACCCGCACACAGGCCCGGGTAATCCTCAACATCGGCGGCATGGCCAATGTAACCCTGCTGCCAACGGATACAAAAACACCCGTTTCCGGCTTCGATACCGGCCCTGGCAACATATTGCTGGATAGCTGGATCCAACAGCAACAGCAACAGCCTTTCGACCACAACGGTCAATGGGCCGCTTCCGGCAGCGTAGATTTACACTTATTGGACACACTGCTAAAAGACAACTTTTTCCAGTTACCTCCCCCCAAATCCACCGGGCGCGAATATTTTAACCTGGCCTGGTTACAGCACTACCTCGACAAATATAAACACCCTCTCACGCCCGCGAATGTGCAAGCCACGTTGAGCGAGCTCACCGCCACCAGCATTGCCAATGCCATCAAAAAATATGCCACAGAAGATAGAGAACTCGTCGTGTGTGGCGGGGGTGTACGCAATACCGACTTAATACAACGTCTCGTGAAAAAACAGGCATCAACAACCGTAAAAACCAGCGATGATTACGGCCTGCCCGCAGAATGGGTGGAAGCCGTCGCCTTTGCCTGGCTGGCACGGGAAACATTGGCTTGTCGCCCCGGAAACCTGCCCGGAGTGACGGGAGCACATCGCCCTGTGGTGCTGGGCGGAATTTACCCGGGGTGAGTCCCCCAAGAATATCCGCAACACCATGCTCAGAAATTTGTGGATGCGTGCGCGTCAGCTACGGTGACTCGGCCAGGAAAACAACAAAACAAAACCACCCAGCCCGCCCAGCATCCAGGTCAGAAAAGGTGCATTGCCCAGCATGGACGTTGTTGTCGGGTCGGCGTAGACATAAATAATGGAGGCACTGATGACAAAAGCGGAGCCTACAATAGCGCGGAACAGGCGCCGATTGGCTCGACGAATTTCCCAGCGCACTGCGGTTAATTCCTTTAGCGCACTGCCGGGGTCAGCACCTGCTTTTTGACTGCCTCGGTGTTCTGTTTCCTGAGTCAACCATTGATGCAGCAGCACAGGAATTTCCGGTAGCTTTTCGCTCCACTCCGGCGCATTGCGGCGTAGCGAGCGCATAATCGAGCGTACACCTATCTGTTCACTCATCCAGCGTTCAAGATAGGGTTTAGCGGTTTGCCACAAGTCCAGCTCAGGGTATAACTGTCGGCCCAGGCCTTCGATGTTCAACAAGGTTTTTTGCAGCAACACTAGCTGCGGCTGTATTTCCATATTGAAGCGCCGTGCCGTCTGAAACAGGCGCAACAACAAAAGACCAAACGAGATATCTTTGAGCGGGCGCTCAAAGATAGGTTCGCACACGGTGCGAATCGCGGCTTCAAATTCCTCCACTCGCGTGTCTTCCGGCACCCAGCCGGATTCCACATGTAACTCCGCCACCTTGCGATAATCACGCTGAAAAAAAGCCAGAAAGTTACCCGCCAGATAATGCTGATCATCATGACTCAGTGTACCCATGATGCCAAAATCCACGGCAATATAACGACCGCCGGGTTCAACAAAAATATTACCGGGATGCATATCGGCATGAAAAAAATTATCGCGAAACACCTGGGTGAAAAAGATTTCCACACCGTGTTCAGAGAGCTTTTTAAGATCCACTCCCTGCTCTTTCAACATGTCCACATTACTGACCGGAATGCCATGAATGCGCTCCATCACCATCACATTGCCCCGGGTCAGTGGCCAGTGGACCTCAGGGACATATAACAAATCGGAACCCGCGAAGTTACGTCGCAATATGGAGGCCGAACTGGCTTCACGCATCAAGTCCAGTTCATCCAGTATGGTTTTTTCAAATTCTTCCACAACTTCGCATGGGCGCAGGCGTCGGCCATCGGCCCAGTAACGCATCGCCAATCCGGCGAGAGTATGCATCAAGGCAAGATCACGGCGAATGGTTTTTTCAATATCAGGGCGCACCACTTTGACCACCACTTCCCGGCCATCCAGCAAACTTGCGGTGTGTACTTGTGCAATGGAAGCTGATGCTAATGGCTGTTCATCAAAACGTGCAAATACTTCCGTCACTGGCTGACCGAGACTTTTTTCAATGATAATGCGCGCCTGGCTACCGGGAAAAGCGGGCACGTTATCCTGTAGCTGTGCCAGCTCATCAGCAATATCATCGGGCAACAAATCACGGCGCGTGGAAAGTATCTGGCCAAACTTGATAAAAATGGGGCCAAGATCTTCCAGACTGCGGCGAATGCGCACACCCCGGGGAAGTTTTTCACGCCAAAACCAGCGCCAGGGAGACAGGTATTGTAAAAACCGCACAGGACGGAACAGGTGGGTGGCAAAAATAATTTCATCAAGCCCGTGGCGGCCCAAAACATTATTGATATGTAATAAACGCAATGCCTGCCGGAACCCAATCACTCTGCCACTCCATTATTTTTGGGTGTCGGCTTGTTTTTCAAATAGTTTTCCAGTCGCCGTACACGCGCTTCCATACGATCCACATCGGTACGCAACACATCCACTTGCGACATATAGTTTTCCACTTCATCACGATTGGGCAGGGTTTCGTTTTCTTCCTGCAAATATTCTGCGATATCCTGCCCCAGCGTATCTGCGGTTTGTTGTCCCCAGGACAAGGCGCTACGCACAACATTGCCCAGCTTGTGTGCCACCAGATCACCCGTGACATGTGAGAGGTGCTCCTCCCAGTCAATATCCAGCGCATCGAGGATTTCGCTGAACTGTTGTCCCACTTCCACATCACCACTGATTTCCACATCGCCGGCAAACAAAACATCACCCGCATGTTTGACCAGGCCCATACGCATCAATGCCACAGGTGTGCCACGCAATACCGTGTCCGGTTCACCTTCAAAGCGACCATAAACGGATAATTTGCCGGGACCAGGAATCAGGTACAGTGACACATCCAGCCCGCGCACATCGATAGCAATGACTTTTCCTTCGAGATCTCGCAGGCGGGCAAGGGTGTCTTCGTCTAACTGCAAAACACGGTTCACCGCCATTTCGATACTGGCGGTGACTGCCGTGGGCAGGTGATTCATCGTAATTCACCCATCAATTGCTCAAGGCTTTTTTGTGATTCATCATCAGCCTCAATGTCCGCCTTGTGCAACACTACGGTGTTGGCAATTTTGTCATGAAAAGCCTGTTTGCGTTTGTCCCGCGCTACCCATAAAAAACCCAGCAACAGAGGCAGAATGGAAGCGAGGTAAGCAACATAGCGCAAAGCAGCCTGCCTGATTGACATGGGTTTAAAGCTGTCCGCATCCACAACCTGACAATCCAGCAACAACTTTCCCGGTGTACCCAGAAATTTGAGCCATAAAATAATGGTTAATAAAAAACCCACCGCTGTTCGCAATAAACCTTCGCCAGTCAATAATTCTGCGCCCAGAATAACCGGGCCCATCAACAGACCGATGATAATCGTAAACAGCACGCTATCAATCAGTGTCGCACCCACCCGCCGCCAAAAACCGGCATACTGAACAGGAAGCTCGGGCAAATCAACGTTCACAATTTATAACCCCGATGCAGGGCAACGATGCCGCCACTGAGATTAAAATAATCACAGCGCTCCAGGCCCGCCGCTTCCATCATTGTTTTCAGTTCATCCTGACCAGGATGCATACGAATGGACTCGGCCAGATAACGATAACTTTCTTCGTCTTTAGCCACCAGTTTTCCCATCAGCGGCAATAATTTAAATGAATAGGTATCGTAAACCGTGGCAAGTCCCGGTGTGACGGGTTTGGAAAACTCCAGCACCAGCAACCGGCCACCCGGCTTGAGAACACGCTGCATGGAACGCAATGCAGCGTCTTTATCGGTGACATTACGCAAACCAAAGGCAATGGTGATGCAATCAAAATGATTATTGGGAAAAGGCAGGCACTCAGCATTGGCCTGTACATACTCCATATTGGACAGCACACCACGATTAATCAGCCGCTCGCGCCCTACCCGGAGCATGGACTCGTTGATGTCCGCCAGTACCACTTCGCCACGGTCACCCACCAATGCGGAAAATTTTGCCGCCAGATCGCCTGTACCACCTGCAATATCCAGCACCCGCTGACCGGCACGCACACCACTCATTTCAACAGTGTAACGCTTCCACAGACGATGCACGCCCATGGACATCAGATCATTCATGACATCGTAACTGTCAGCAACAGAATGAAACACACCGGCCACCTTGTCCGCCTTTTCTTCGGCGCGTACCTGCTCATAACCAAAGTGTGTGGTGTTTTCTGTGTTTTTGCTATCGGCAATATTTGTCATGTCTAATAAAATCGTCTTTAAATGTGAATCAAGCGTTAAAAATATCTGCTTTTAAAAATTACCGGGTAATTTAGCGCCCCCAATTAAAGGGCTAACAGAACAATTTAGCCCTTAATTCACGTTTTATTTATGCTCCCCGGCACAGTCACTCACGCCTTGCGTTCATACCCGGCCTTTTCCAGGCGATTCAGATACTCGGCCCACAATTCAGCTTTATCACGCCCCAATGTATACAATATATCCCAGGAATAAATACCGGTATTGTGCCCATCATCAAATTCCAATTGGATGGCGTAATTGCCTACAGGTTCAATGCCGGCAATATTGACGTTCTCCTTACCTGTTTGCAGCACTTCCTGGCCGGGACCATGCCCCCGTACTTCTGCCGAGGGAGAGTACACACGCAGATACTCACAGGGGTATTCAAAACGACTGTCATCGTCAAAAACAATTTCCAGCACACGCGAGGCCTGGTGCAGGTTGATGTCTACAGGCTTTGGGGTCGTGCTCATAACAATTCTCCACTAATGACTCGTACATCAACTATAGAATATACCGGCTCAAGTCTTCGTTTTTAGCCAGTTCGCCAAGGTGTTTGTCCACGTACTCTGCATCGACGGTAACACAGGTTCCGCTTTGGTCTGCGGCGGTATATGAAATTTCCTCCAGCAGGCGTTCCACTACCGTGTGCAATCGACGCGCTCCAATATTGTCGGTGCGTTCATTCACCTGCCAGGCCACTTCGGCGATACGTGAAATCCCATCATCGGTAAAGGTAAGCGTAACACCTTCAGTCGCCAGCAAGGCGCTGTATTGCTCCGTTAATGAGGCATCAGGTTCAGTAAGAATGCGCACAAAATCTTCCACACTCAACGCACTCAACTCAACACGAATGGGCAAGCGTCCCTGCAATTCAGGAATCAGGTCCGATGGTTTGGACAAATGAAACGCACCCGAAGCCACAAACAAAATGTGATCGGTTTTTACCATGCCGTGTTTGGTGGACACTGTGCAGCCTTCCACCAACGGCAATAAATCCCGTTGCACGCCTTCGCGGGATACATCCGGCCCGGAGCTTTCACCGCGTTTGCAGATTTTGTCCATCTCATCGAGAAACACAATACCGTTTTGTTCGACATTATCCACAGCACATAACTTAATTTCTTCTTCGTTAAGCAGTTTGCCCGCCTCTTCATCAGTCAGCAGTTTGAAGGCATCTTTGATTTTCAGTTTGCGGGTGGTGGTACGGCCACTGCCCATATTTTGAAACAGCCCCTGCAACTGGCTGCTCATTTCTTCCATGCCGGGCGGCGCCATGATTTCCACCCCCACAGGGCTGGCGCTTAATTCCACTTCAATTTCCTTGTCGTCGAGGTCACCCTCGCGTAATTTTTTGCGGAATTTCTGCCGGGTGCCTGATTCTTCGGTGAATTCTTTTTCCTGACCATCATCCCCCGCACCAAAACCAAAATTGCTGCTGCGTGCCGGACGCAACAGAATATCAAGAATGCGATCCTCTGCCGCTTCTTCAGCACGGAAGCGTACTTTTTTCACTTCCTGTTCCCGCACCAGCTTGATGGAAATATCAATCAGGTCACGAATAATGGATTCCACATCGCGCCCCACATAACCCACTTCGGTAAATTTGGTGGCTTCCACTTTCACAAACGGTGCATTGGCCAGTCTGGCCAAACGCCGGGCGATTTCAGTTTTGCCCACGCCGGTGGGACCGATCATCAGAATATTTTTCGGGGTGATTTCATTCTTCAGCGCATCGTCCACTTGCGAGCGCCGCCAGCGATTACGCAACGCAATGGCTACGGCACGCTTGGCGTCATCCTGGCCAATAATGTGCTTGTCCAGCTCCTGCACAATTTCGCGAGGTGTCATTTGCGAACTGATTTCTGTTGATGATTTTGACATTAGCTTGCCTTCCCTTTACCTGACTCACCCGGATGTAATTCTTCGATGGTGAAATTATCGTTGGTATAAACACAAATTTCCGAAGCGATGGTTAATGCTTTCTCGCACACGGCGCATGCATCCAGTTCGGTATTTTGCATCAGTGCGCGTGCCGCAGCCTCGGCAAAAGAGCCACCGGAACCGATGGCGATCACGTCGTGTTCAGGCTCGATCACATCACCATTGCCGGAAATCACCAGCGAGGCGGTTTCATCGGCCACCGACAACAGGGCTTCCAGTCGGCGCAACATACGGTCAGTCCGCCAGTCTTTGGCCAGCTCCACCGCAGCGCGCGTTAAATGCCCCTGATGTTTTTCCAGCTTGCCTTCAAAACGCTCAAACAGGGTGAAAGCATCTGCCGTGCCGCCGGCAAAACCAGCGATCACTTTGTCGTGATACAGCCGCCGCACCTTGCGCGCATTACCCTTCATGATGGTATTACCCATCGACACCTGACCGTCGCCACCGATCACAACCGATCCGTTACGACGCACCGAAAGAATTGTAGTACCGTGAAATTGTTCCAACGTGATTCCTCATAAGCTCAATAAAAACAGGGCAGAAAGTTTACACTATATCGACAGCCAACAGGCTGCTCAGGGTAATTTCCCGGGCTTTCCCTTGCGAGTAGTACTGTTTCTGGCTCTGGGGTGTGCTTTATCATAGACCTCAGCGAGACGCTGAAAATCCAGGTGGGTGTAAATTTGTGTGGTGCTTATGTCCGCATGCCCCAGTAATTCCTGTACTGCCCGTAAATCACCGCTGGATTCCAGCAGATGGCTGGCAAAAGCATGGCGTAACTTGTGCGGATGCACCCGGCTGGCAATGCCCTGTTGAATGCCGCGCTGACGAAAACGCTGCTGCACGGCGCGGGGCGTGAGTCGTCCGCCACGCTGACCAACAAACAGCGCCCGTTCATCCGTATCGGCCAACACCGCACGCTGGTGCTGCCAGGCAATAATAGCCTCGCGCGCATATCGTCCCACCGGTACTACCCGGGTCTTGTTGCCTTTACCCAGCACCTCGACACTGCCATCAGCCAGATCAATCTGCCCTACGTCCAGCGACACCAGCTCGGCCAGACGCAGCCCGGCGGAATACATCAGCTCCAACATGGCATTATCACGCACAACGAGCGGGGCATCCGCCTCACCCGCCATCGACAGCAATTGCGTCATCTCATCCACATCCAGTGGTTCGGGTAACTTACGTGGTGCTTTAGGCGCCTGTACTCCCTGCGCCACATTTTTTTGCAGATGGCCTTCACGCATCAAAAACCGTAAAAAACTGCGCAGAGCAGACAGTGCCCGCGCCAGACTTCGACCACCAATGCCCTGCCGATGACGGGCCGCCAACCAGGCCCGTACATGTTTGGCATCCAGTGACGCCCAATCTGTCACTTCGGCAGCATCGCAGTAAGCAACGATGCCGCGCAAATCACGCTGATAATTACTGAGGGTGTGCGGCGACAAGCGCCGCTCGGTGTTGAGGTGTTGCAGGAAACGGTCGATCCACTGTTGTGCGGAATAGTGCATGGGTATGAGATTTTACTCTTTCACACTGGCATTACAATGAGTCAATACCTGAACTCACAACATATGGAAAAATAATCAACGGCCAACTCTGCAAGAAAAATACTGGCAAATATACCCCACGCATATACTGTGTTTGATTCGTAGCTCATGAAAACCGCTCAATTGATCATTGGCTGGTCTTTTCTTTTTTTTCTGTCTTGTGGTAGCTTGGTCTTCGGAGCTGAACGCCATGGCTGTGAGCGACCAAAAAGACAGCAACTTCTAGGCATAATGCCAAAAGCAAATCTCTTTAATCTTTGCCGGCATGTATCGTCCTTAAACGCTTATGACGACCCATCAAGACCGGTAGATATTTAGGAGATTACTCAATGAGTATCGATCTTTCAAAGCTATGCGCCGATTTTTTGCGCTCAAATCACTCTAATCGTATTGGTAAGCTCAAAGCCTCACATGCCCGTGAGCTGGTGGCAGCCTTTTTCGGATATAAAAGCCACGCAGCTCTTCTCTCGGAAAAATCATATCCGCTCGATAATCTGGAAAAAGCACGCATTCTTGTGCCTGATATTCCACTTATTAAGTATAGGATGCGGTGTCTGAAAGAGCTCCCAGATGACCTATCCTTACCAAACGATATGGCATCAAGAATAGGCAAATTTCTGAGCGATGAGGAGTATTTCAACGGGGATATTTGGCTCTGCGACAGGCTTGAGATTTACATTATGGAGGTTGTGCTTATTGACAATGATAGCTGTGCAATGGATGAATTATCGGGCGTAATGGCAGAAACCAATGCCGAGTATGGTGCTTTTCCATATTATGAAAATACTGAAATCAAGGATACGCAGGATTTTCTGGAAATAATGGTATCAGGGGCGCTTCAAGGAACACAGCTGGATAACAAGCCATTTTGTGGCGATATTATCGATATAGTTGCAAAGGTTTCCTTGCCTCGCATTGCAGGTAAACGCGGTTTTATGGATTTCAGGATTGAGGTCGAAGGGTCAGTGAATGATAATTGGCATGATAGCGATATGCATTATGAGGTGCCAAATATTCGCCCAAAAGACCAATTTCTTGAGATGACTGGCGGGTTTCGCTTCGGTGAAACCCGCGACCAATCCCAAAATAGGCAAGCTGAAATCCATACCATTCGCAATCGCATTGCTAATGGTAAAGCTAAGCCGAGAGATATTGATAGACTTTCATTTTTACTTGGCGAAGAACACAAGGGTTTCTAGCTCTTTATAATGATTTTGCATCGCATCATTTCTGGTGCGATGCAATTTAAAAAGGGTGAGAATGATGTCAGCGGCAGAAGCACAAACCCCGTCATCCGCTACCACTTTTGAGTAATCTGTGAAGCATAAAATGAGCACCTGTAATATAATTCAGCTACTGGTTAACCCTATGGATAAGAACGAAGGCAAGATGTGTGCTGTACTAAAAATACCCTATTTTTCGTTCAACACATCTTGGCAAGGGCATAAGTATCAAATAAAGCTTGCGCCTGCCACCTGTCGATGCATATTCATATCATTTGATAACTGAAAAGCCGCCGCTCTTACGAGAGCGTCTACGCAATGAAAAAAAGAGCCAGGATTGGCTATGCTTCGCGACTGACTCATATGAGTGATCATGCCACAGTGAAATGTCCACAGTGACTTACGTTAGCACCCTTTAATTGGCATCGCTCACCTCTTGCTCGATTTCATCAATAGCCTGCATCACAATTCCTTTAACTTCATTTAAAAACTCAAACGCTAGTTTGTCACCCTGAGCACTGGGAACGGGAACATATTCGGCGTAAATGCTACTGATGCGTTGGCGGCGTTTGAAGGTGCTGCCTGCGCCGCGCAGTGCGTAGGCCTCATGCCAGGCCGGTTGTGCCAGCTCCCTGAGTCGGTGTGAGCTGAGTTCGGGGATTTTCTGCGTGACGACGGTTTTGATGCGGTCGATGATTTCGCGCTTTTGTTCTTCGGTCGCTTGGCCGTTCCACTCAATCGGGTTTTCCAAAAAGCGCGAGATGGCTGCTGACAGGGCAGTAATAAGATTGGACGCTGGGCGTAGATAAAAGCCATCATCCCAGCCTTCGGCATAGCGTCGGCTTAGAGCTTTAATGCTTTGCCATGGGCTAGGGGTAAATTCAGGGTGCTGGGCCAAACCCAGCCTGCTATTCCATTGCTGGCGGAAGTCATGGCTAGCCTCTTGTATAGCGAGCACTAAGTTGTCCGGGCTGTACTTGGGAAAGGATACCGGCTCAAAGACCGGTGGTTGGGCAGCGGCCAGATGTGTCAGCAGTTTGTTGAGTTCTGGTATGGCGGGTTTGGGATCGGCCTTGTCGATTCTACCCACGTAAAAAGTACTGCTTTCCAGGTGGCGTAAGAGATGGCGTGCCGCTTCGGTGGAGACGTTTTTTGCCAGCTGGTTTTCTGCCACATTGCGCACCCCTCCGAAGATGTGGTCGAGCCTGGCTTGGCCTTTAAGGTTGTCGCCCTTTACTGCATCCATATGGGTGAATACCACGGCCAGCTTTTGGGTGTGGCCGGTATTGACGACACCCTCAAGCGCTTTGCCTGCGGCGAAGTTAGTCATGCTGTTTTTGGCGCTGTCCACCAGCAGGATGACATCGGTGCTATGCAGCAAGGCTAGTGTTTGTTCGGGAAGATCCGCTGTAGTGCCTGCTTTATGCATTAAGCCTTCTGTGTCGATCAGAACCAGCTTGGCTGGGTTGGCGGCCCAGTTGGGCTTGAAGGGGCCGGATACTCGCATGCCATTGACCAGCGGGGTGAGCAGTTTGCCCCAGGATTGAATGGCGATGCCGGAGAAAAAGCGCACAGATTTGAGGAATTGCTCGCGTTGTATCGCGGGTGTTTCAATGTGCCAGGCGCGTGGCCAGCCAGTGGTGGTTTTCTCGAATTTGCCGTTGGGAATTAAGTCGAATTTGCTGCGGATTTCATCAAGGATGTCAGAGGTGATTTCCAGAAATGCATCTGAAGCGATGGCTTCTTCTTCAACCAGGTCCATGGCGGCATTGCGATCTTCTGACGACATCTCTGACAGCAGGCCTTGCTGATGCTCAACGGCTGCTTTTTTCTCTTGCGCAAGTGTCATGATGCGGTTGATATACCCGGCAAGAAGTTGCTGCGAGCGAGCTTTATCTTCGTCGGTGGGTGTGATGTCAGCCTGATTGTCTACGGCTGACTCGGTCTCTTCATCATCATAATCATAGGGATCAGTCTCTTCTGCTTCACTGGGTAGTTCGCCCAAAATATATTTGAGCCTAAAGCGCATATCGCTCTTTTCCAGTAGGGTTTCCGCCACCCTCTGTTCGCTACTGTCGATGGCTTTTACCAGAGCGGCAGAGAGCGACTCTTCTATCTCAAAACGGGTTTCGTGTTCCGACATGAAGGTGACAACGACCTGATAGTACTCGCTATCGGAGATAGTGATTTCTGTGGGAAAGGTGGTGGTTCTATTTACGGATGTGGATGGAAAGCGCTCCTTTTCGGGGTGGGTGCCAATCAACTGCCGCAATAAGGTGGTTTTACCCGCACCCGGCACGCCCAGCAGTGCCACCTTGGCGTAACCCTGGCTGTGGTCGGGTAGCGGTAAAAGTTTATCTCTCAGTTGAGCGGCAGATTGGGTGCGGGGCGCGATCTCTCCATAGAAAATCTCTACCACTTTGGCGTCAAACTGATTGACGGCATCGGCTTGCGAGCCTATCGACCATAGAGATTCATCTGATAGCAGGTGGTTGAGTTGTGCGGTAAGACGCTGGGCTTCTTTTTCGCCGCTCGTACCCAGTCCTTTACGGGTTTTCTTGCCGGGCTTGTTGTTGTTATCTGTTTTCAGTGGGTGGCGAAATTCGACCAGCCAGGATTTGCGGCCGGGGTTTTTTTTGGCCGTTGCAGTGTAACGCTGGGTCATGGCTTGCTCCTTATGATGTTCCGAAGTGTTCCAGTTATAGCCCCTCTAGCGAGGCCGTCAAGCTCACAGGAACACCATGGAACATCTATTCGTGATAGCGGAGCTTTGGCTCCAGCAAGCAGGAGGGGAGCTCTGTTGGCCGATAGTTATTGTTGTGGCGCTGGCCCAAATACTTTCTTGAAGGTCGTGTGTTTCACCTCCCGCCAGGCCCTGGGCAGGTCACCATTGATATCCAAAGCTTCATAAATATCAGCAACAAGTTGTTTGTCGATGTGTTTCCCGCTGAGCATTTTGCGCAACAGCTCAAAGCCATGCCAGACCGACTTATGCAGATCAAATTCTTCCGCCAGCTGGTGCATGCTGAGGTCGTCCGTTACAACCATTGCTGGGCGGACTTGGCCAAAGGCAAGGATGTGGCAGTCTGCGGGTGACGGTGGGGTTTTGTAGTTGGCGGCGTTCTCCAGTACATGTTGGCGGAAAATGCCTTTGCTGATTTTTATCAGCTCTTTTTCTTCAGGCTTGAGGCGTACCTGTTTGGCTAGTCGTTCTTTGGCCAATTCGGGATTATCAAACCATGGGAATTTGTGGCGCAATCTAGCGCTTTTGTGAACTTCGTCTTCAGTGATCTTGAGAATGGTAAGCACACACTCTTTTTGCCCGAACTTGACGCCGAGCATGGGGCGGACACGTTTGGCCAATCTAAGGTAAGCGTTAGTGTCGAGCAGAACCAGCGTCAATGAGCCAGCTCCTTATGTAGAGCCTGAGCATCGCCAATGGAAAGATCCAGTATCTGTTGCAGGTAACCGGGCTCAGTGCCTTTATCCAGAATCATTTGCTTTAGCGCATGGAAAAAGGTGGATCGAAAATTATTTTCAGCATTAGCAATATATTGCCTGGGGCTTGGCGGCATGGGATCAAATAGTGCTTCACTGACAAGGAGGCCAGAAATACTATTGCGCACCATATGGATGGCGCGCTCATCAACACTTAGCGTGGGCAGCCCTGCAAAAGCAGCATACTCTTTCACCCGCTGATAAACAGTGTTGAGTGAAATACTGTGTGTGTGGGCGTGGCGCAGCAAGGCATTTATCTCACCATCGACGCTACGCTTGCGACTGACTTCAGCATAAGCCACTTCGGCACAGGCTCTGGGAAACAGTAGCGACCCCGCAAAGGCGTCAGCGTAGCCCTCCCCCTCTGTACTGCCTGCCAAGTCTGGCGTGAAAACATGAGCAAGCTCGTGAGCCATCCAGAATTTAAAATCTTCAACACGAGTATCAAGATTGACAAAAACAAAGGTGACATCTTCAGCAGGTAGGCGAATGTGCATGGCATTTTCGTGACTACCTTTAGCGCCCCATAGAACTGGCACCAAGATAGCACCACAGCCTGCAAACTCACCGATTAGTTGCTCATAACGCAGCACAGCCTGATCACCCAGGCCAAGACGGGCGCGGGTTTGTGAAACGGCAGTCTGTAGCTTGCTGTACTCGGTTGAGGGTGAGGTGATCAGCATCCGCAGCGCCTGCATTTCAGACAGGTAGGGCACCAGCGGTTTGAGCAACATGCCTGTTTCTGTGGCTTTGTTGATGTGGATATCAGTGGTTTTTGCGTTGCCTTTTTTGCGAAACGCAACAACTGGGCGATCACCAGCATCAACTTTCACTAATTGCTCGAAACTGAGATGCAGCAATGTGGCGAGCTTCAACAGAGAGGCAGGCCGAGGAAAGCCCTCTCCTTGCATCCAGTTGGTCACTGACTGAGCCGAAACGCCTATTTCATCCGCCAGCCTGGATTGAGTCCAACCCTGTTTTTCAAGAGCCTGCTGAAGAGCAGCTTGATTGATGGATTTACTCATGCCACGTACATTATATGGAGTCCGCTTTTGAAATCAAGTTTTTTCAAGTATTGTCCAAATAAATTACCTCGCAGCAAACTGCGGGAAATCAAACTTCCAGATACTTACCCACAGCGACCGTAATCACTTCCGCCAGATTATCCAGAAAACTGGTATCCATGCTGGAGTGATAACGGTCTTTTTCAAAACTGCCGATGGCCAGCAAACCCAGATCACCCTGTTTACCCAGCGGCAGCACAGCACTGGAGGCAATACTCTCAGCCTGCTCGCCAAACAGGGCTGCCCGTTGCTCATTATTCAACGGCCCGCAATGGGGCTTGCCTGCACTGAGCAGACGACGGAACAGGCCACGGAAGGCATCAGCATCCGCAGGAAATTCATCACGGGAAACCGGCTTGCCATCACCTGACCCCACCAGCAGACGCAACGCCACCCGACTGGCGGAAAAATTGCGGCACAATTGTTTGTTAATCAGGACCAGCAAAGCATCCAGCGAATCATTTTCGATAATCTGTAGCGTAAACTTATGCAACTGGGCGTTCAGCTGACCATTTTCCCGGGCCACTTGAACCAGCTCTTTCAACTGCTTTTGCAGACCCGCGTTGCCCTCACGCAACACCGCTACCTGACGTTCCACCAGCGAAACAGCCGAGCCCGTGGCGTGGGGTACACGCAAGTCCGCCAGCAGTGTCGGCTTGTCTTCAAAAAAACCGGGGTGCTGCCGCAGGTAATCGGCAACGCTCTGCTCATCTGGCTGCAAACGGGTATTGGCGGATTTTGGTGCCGTGGTTTTTTGATTGCTCACGTTTGATTCTCTCTTTAAAACTTCAACTTCGGAATACGTCACAGGCACCCGGTTATATTTCTATGGTCCCTGTAAACACGGTTTGCGCCGGACCGGTCATTAACAACGGTGTCGCTCCACCCGGCCAGTGAATCAATAATCGCCCTCCCGGCAACTCAACCGACACTGCATCATCCACCATTCCCCACCGACGCGCCACCGCCATGGCAGCGCAGGCACCGGTGCCGCAGGCCTGAGTCTCACCTGCACCGCGCTCAAATACCCGCAAACGTACGTGACTCCGCGACACCACCTGCATAAAACCCACATTGACCCGTTGCGGAAATAACCCATGACTTTCAATGATTGAGCCCAGACGGGCAACGGGTGCAGTGGAGACATCATCCACCAACACAACAGCATGCGGATTACCCATTGAAACAGCACCAATTTCCACATCAACATCATTAACTGTTATTAAATAACGATCAGACTCCACTTTCCTATCAAACGGCAGGCTGGCCGGCGCAAAATGGGGCGCTCCCATATCCACCGTGACCTGCCCGTCAGCCTCCAATTGAAGCTGAATAATACCTGAGGCGGTTTCCACACAGATTTGTGTTTTTTGTGTGAGACCTTTCTCCACCACAAACCGCACAAAACAACGAGCACCATTACCACATTGTTCCACTTCTCCACCATCAGCATTAAAAATTCGATACCTGAAATCCACATTGGGAGAATTTGAGCCTTCCACCAGCAAAAGCTGGTCACAACCAATGCCACGATGGCGGTCAGCCACCAGGCGCACCTGCTCGGGACTCAGGTTCACTGACTGATTGATCGCGTCGATCACCACAAAATCGTTGCCCAGACCGTGCATTTTAGTGAATGATAGGTTCATGCACTGAATGGTTGCAGACTGTTGACGAGGATTCAACCAAAGCCCGGTCCTGTTTATCAACGCATTGCGCTCTCTTTATATGTAACGGACAAAAAATGATGCCCCAAAAAACCACCCCGGCCTATTTTACCAAAGCCACTTTTACTTTTCTCACCGAGCTTTCACGTAACAATGGGCGCGAATGGTTTAACGACAACAAACCGCGTTATGAAGAGTATGTGCGCGGCCCGGCACTGGCGTTTATCGAAGATATTGCGCCGGAATTGCAGCTCATTGCACCACGTTTTTTGGCCGTACCCAAAAAAGTGGGAGGCTCACTGATGCGCATCTACCGGGACACACGATTCGGTAAAGACAAAACACCGTACAAAACCAACATCGGCATCCAATTCCGCCACGAAGCGGGCAAAAACGTGCATGCTCCAGGCTATTACCTGCATATCGCACCGCAGGAATGTTTTTTTGGTGTCGGCATCTGGAGACCGGACTCCACGACACTGGGGAAAATTCGCGAGGCAATCCGTGACAAAAGCGACAAATGGCTGGCCGCACGCGATGACAGCCATTTTGAGCAACACTATGCCCTGAGTGGTGAATCGCTGAAAAATGCACCGCGTGGCTTTGCCAAAGACCATCCGCTGCTGGAAGACCTTAAACGCAAGGACTTTATCGCCATTGAGCACTTCCCCCGGGAGCAGGTGTTATCTGCCGATTTCCTACACAATACCGTAACGCATTTTGAATACGCCACGCACTATATGCAGTTTTTGTGCGGGGCGATGGATGTGCGGTTTGATTGACGGGTGGCCAGGATCGGCAAAGAAGTGCATTCGGCGAATGACTTGTGATGAAAATAAGCCCCGGGCAAATACAATCGAATTTAAAGGAACCCGTTTCCTTTACTCACGTATCAATCCCTCACCCAATGCCCTGATTTACCACCTCGCTTTTCCAGCAGACCAACATCACCTATCACCATGCCACGATCCACCGCCTTGCACATATCATAAACAGTGAGCAATGCAATCTGCACGGCAGTCAGCGCCTCCATTTCCACACCGGTCTGACCGCTGGTATGCACCGTCGCCTGACACAGCACCGCATTTTCCACCTCGTTCGTTTGCAAATCCACCGTCACCTTGCTGATTGCCAGCGGGTGACACAGCGGTATCAGTTCCGAGGTTTTTTTCGCCGCCATAATACCCGCCACCCGGGCAATGCCCAGCACATCGCCCTTACCATGCTGGCCGCTGGCGATAAGCTGCAACGTCTCGGGAAACATCACAATACGGCCTCCTGCCACGGCAGTGCGCCGGGTCACAGCCTTGTCGCCCACATCCACCATGTGTGCCTCACCTGCATTGTTGAAATGACTGAGGTCCGATTGCATCGGTTTGGAAGATTTTTTATCCATACGTTAATTGTCCGCGTGTTTTTTCAAAAAGTTAACATGAATGTGAATTAAGCGCTAAAACCATCGAGCATTTAATACCGCGTACAACTGACTGTAGGGTGGAACAAGCGCAGCGGTTCCACCAATAAGCAATGAAGGAACCACAAATCACCTCTGTGCGCACGACCGCTGACAAAAAGACCTGTTCCCTGGAATAGCTGATCTGGTGGAACCGCTACGCTTGTTCCACCCTACCCGGCTTAACCCGGCGGCTATGGGATAAACGGCTAAAAACAGGGCCGAAATAACCATATCTTTAGTAATGTAAAGTGCTCACAAAACGATTTAACCCTTAACTCGCCCACGAAACGCAGTATACTCTTCAAGAGTATCGCTCTTAATCTCCTTCAATGACCCAATACAGGGAGCCCTATCATGAGCATCACCGTCAAATTTTTTGCCAGCCTGCGAGAAACCATTGGTAAATCTGATGTCAGCCTGGACGCTGACAATATCACCACAGCCGCTGATGTCTGGCGAATGGCAACTGATAATCATGACCCTGTCGGTAACATGCTCATCGCCATCAACATGGAATACGCCAGCCTGGACGAAACGGTAAAAGATGGTGACGAAGTTGCCTTTTTCCCGCCCGTCACAGGAGGCTGAACATGGCCGTAGAACTGCGTAGCGAGTCCTTTGACCCCTGGCAGGTATTACACACCCATCAAAATGAAAAACCGGAATTAGCCGGAAAATTCGGGGCCACATCGATTTTTGTCGGCACCATGCGCGACTTCAATGACGGCAACGACGTGCAAGCCATGACCCTGGAGCATTACCCGGCCATGACCCAAAAACACCTGGAAGCGATTTCCAGTGAAGCTGAACAACGCTGGAATCTACTCGACACGCTGATCATTCATCGCTACGGCGACATTCAACCCAACGACCCCATCGTATTGCTTGCCGTATGGTCGGCACATCGCAGTGAATCATTTCCTGCCTGTCGTTATTTGATTGAAGAATTAAAAACACGCGCACCCTTCTGGAAACAGGAAACAACAGGCGCAAACTCGCACTGGGTGGAACACAATACGCCAGGATAATTATTTTCTCGTCATGACAAAAAACAAAACATTAACCGATTTGAGTGATACTGTCGGCTGGGGTGAGGGACGAACCCCAACACGATTATGTCCGCAGCATGTGAAGTTTTTAGTATTTTTTGAGGCTGGCAGGTTGGGGTTCATAAAAAACATCCACCCCAACCTGCTACATCTGACCAGTTGCTTCAATCACTCCCCAAATGCCGTTCCTTCAAATCCACATAATGCTGCGCAGAATATTCAATCCACTGGCGCTCTTCATCAGACAGTGGCCGCACCTTGCGCACCGGGCTGCCTAACCATAAATAGCCCCCCTGTAACACCTTTCCAGGCGATACCAGACTGCCCGCACCCAGCAATACAAAAGGCTCTAACAATGCACCATCCATGATGGTGGAGCCCATGCCCACCAGGCAGTGATCACCCACTGTGCAGCCATGCAGAATCACTTTATGGCCGACGGTAACATTGTCACCCACGTCCACCGCATGGCCTTCGGGCATGTCAGTGTGCGGGTGCGTCACATGAACCACACTGCTGTCCTGAATATTGCTGCGTTTGCCAATGCGGATTTTATTCACATCACCCCGCACCACAGTCATGGGCCAGATGGAGCTGTCTTTGCCGATAACCACATCGCCAATCACCAATGCGGTATCATCGATGAACGTCCCTTTGTCCAGCGCAGGGGTTATACCTTGATAAGTTCTGATATTTTTTGTTGTTGTCATTTTTAATTCCGTTGACACTATCGTAACGTCACCAGCTCTTCAGCACTGGTGGGATGAATGGCCACAGTGTTGTCGAAGTCGGCCTTGGTTGCGCCCATTTTCAGCGCCACGGCAAAACCCTGCAACATTTCATCCGCCCCTTGACCGATAACATGTATACCCACCACTTTTTCCTGCGCGCCCACGCACACCAGTTTCATGGCTGTAGTGGGCTGGTGTTTGGTGAAGGCGTGGGCCATGGCTGTAAATCGCGTCTGGTACACTTTTACGGCTTCACCATGTTGTTTGCGGGCTTCTTCTTCGCTGAGACCCACCGTACCAATGGGCGGATGGCTGAACATTACCGTGGGAATATTGTTGTAGTCCAGTTTGCGATCCTGCTGATTGTTGAACAGGCGATCCGACAAGCGGCGTGCCGCAGCAATGGCCACAGGTGTGAGCTGCGCACGACCGGTAACATCACCCACCGCATACACCCCCTCCACATTGGTGTTCTGAAATTCATCGGTGGGCACATAACCCCGTTCATCCTGCTCAACACCGGCAGCGGCCAGATTAAGCGGTTCGGTATTGGGTGTGCGACCAATAGCCCAGATTAATTGATCAACCTCAGTGAGTTGCTGGCCGTTGGGGAAACTCAGGGTCAAACTGCCGTCGTCGGCCTTTTCAATTTCTGTGCAGGCAATGTTGGGCATCACCGCCACACCATCGTTAACCATTTCTTCCATCAATATGTCACGCAGCATGGAATCAAAACTGCTGAGAAAATGCTCCCGGCGCAGCAGCAATGAAACATCACTGCCCAGTGCGTTCAGCACGCCCGCCAGTTCTACAGCAATGTAACCGGCTCCCACCACGGCAACCCGCCTGGGCTGTTCGGTCAGCGCAAAAAAACCGTCGGAGGTAATGCCCAGCTCAGCTCCTGGGGTATCCGGCACTGATGGCACGCCACCAGGCGCAATAACAATATGGTCCGCCGTATATTGCTCGCCATTCACTTCCAGGGTTTTGGCATCCACAAAGCGCGCTGTGCCTCGAATTTCATCAATGTTCGAGTCCGCCAGATAGTTGCCATACCAGTCATTAATCCCTTTGATATAGGCCTCTCGCGCCTCCACCAGCCTGGCCCATTCAAAACCATTAACGCTGATGTCAAAGCCGTAACTTGGCGCATTTTTCAACGCCGCTGCCATTTCTGCGCCATACCACATAACCTTCTTTGGCACGCAGCCGACGTTGACACAGGTGCCGCCCATTTTGCCGCTTTCGATGACGGCGCATTTGGCACCGTATACAGCACCTCGTTCTGCTGCGGAAAGGCCGCCACTGCCTCCGCCGATGGCAATGAGATCATAATGTTTTGTCATATTTTACCCATCCTGAAAAGTAGGGTGGGCATCGCCCACCAGGCGTATATTGTTCAAACCTGCGGAATTTAGGTTTAGTGGCGGGCAATGTCCACCCTACCCCATCCACTGTAACGGTGGCTCATTCATCATTGCCGCCTGCTCCCGCAATGCGAGTATCTGCTCTTCCCAGTAACGCGGTTCCGCGAACCACGGAAAATGCATGGGAAATGTAGGATCATCCCAGCGCCGTGCCAGCCACGCGGAGTAGTGAATCATGCGTAGTGTGCGCAGCGGCTCAATCAAGTGTAGCTCGCGGGGATTAAAATCCATAAATTCGCTGTAACCCGACAATATTTCGTCGATTTGCCCGGTCATTTGCGCACGCTCACCGGACAGCAGCATCCACAAATCCTGTATCGCCGGGCCCGTGCGTGCGTCATCGAAATCCACAAAATGCGGACCGCCATCCGTCCATAAAATATTGCCGGGATGGCAGTCGCCATGCAGGCGTATTTGTGCCATTTTACCCTCGGCAACACCCGCTCGCTCAAAACCGGTCTGTACCTGTTCAAGAACATCTTCCACTAACGTTGAATAGGCTTCATGCAAATCACCCGGCACCACATTCGTGGACATAATGTAACGAAACGGCTCCCGGCCAAAGCTCTCGATATCCAGTACCGGTCGATGCTGAAAATCCCCGGTAGCACCGATGGCGTGAATACGTCCCAGGAAGCGCCCCATCCACACCAGATTATCCAGGTCTTCCAGGTCGGGAGTGCGGCCACCGCGACGCGGGTAAATCGCAAAACGAAACCCGGCGTGCTCGAACAGACTGCTCCCGGCGGCATCCCGCAACGGCGCTATGGCCGGAATTTCTGACTGTGCCAGCGTTTCGGCGAAATCGTGCTCTTCCTGAATCGCCGCGTCCGTCCAGCGGTTGGGCCGGTAAAATTTGACGATAATCGGCTCGACATCTTCAATACCCACCTGATAGACCCGGTTTTCGTAACTGTTCAGCGCCAGTTGCCGGCCATCACTGCGACCACCCGCCAGTCGAGCCTGGCTATCCACCGCATCCAGCACCACATCAGGTGTCAGGGCTTCATAAGGATGCGCGCTTGGCGCAAATTCAGTATCAGTCACAAGAATAAATCCATAGTTGTCAGCGTTTCAGGTGTTTTTACTGTGCAAATAATATCCAATAACACAATTTTCCGGTTTGGGTTTCGTCAGGTTAGGGTATCATCATTGCGCCTTTAAGCTGACTATGGAAATTACAGATAACGCCATGACCAATCCTCTGCTGCATTTGACCGACCTGCCACCTTTCAGTGCCATAAAACCCGAACATGTGGAACCAGCCATCGACCAGATTCTGGCCGACAACCGTGCTGCGATCAAAACCCTGCTGGCAGATAACCCGATACCCAGCTGGAATACCTTGATGCGCCCTCTGGAAAACCTGGAGGATCGTCTCGCACGGGCCTGGTCACCCGTTAGCCATATGAATTCGGTGTTGAACAGTGACGCACTGCGTGATGCCTACAACGCCTGCCTGCCCAAACTCAGTCAATACGCTACCGAGATCGGCCAAAATCAACCGCTGTTTTCTGCTTTCAAAACTGTGGCCAAAGACACCACTCTTTCCGTCGCCCAACAAAAAGCCATCGGCAATGCCTTGCGTGATTTCCGTCTCTCCGGCGTTGACCTGCCCGAAGATAAAAAACAGCGTTACATGGCCATTCAGCAGGAGCTGTCCGGTCTCACCGCCAAGTTTTCGGAAAATGTACTGGATGCCACCCAGGCATGGAGCAAACGTGTCGAGGATAAAAAGCTTCTCGCCGGGCTACCGGACTCGGCCATCGCCATGGCAAAACAATCCGCCGAACAAAAAGAACAAAGTGGTTGGCTGTTTACCCTGGAATTCCCCAGTTATTTTGCGGTAATGAGTTACGCCGACAACCGTGCGCTGCGTGAGGAAATGTATGTCGCCTACGTCACCCGCGCTTCGGACCAGGGACCGAACGCCGGTGAATTCGACAACACGCCACTCATGGGAAAAATTCTCGCCCTGCGCCACGAACTGGCTCAGCTTCTCGGCTTTGAAAATTACGCGCAACGTTCGCTGGCCACCAAAATGGCACCCGATACCGAAAAAGTCACCGCTTTTTTGCGCGACCTTGCCGACCGCTCACTGGGTATGGCACAGGAAGAACTCAACGAACTGAAAACATTTGCTCATGATGAACTGGGCCTCGATACGCTTGAACCCTGGGACATCACCTACGCCTCGGAAAAACTGCGCCTGCATCGTTACGCCATCAGCCAGGAAGACCTCAAACCTTATTTTCCCGAGCCGCGTGTGGTCAGCGGCATGTTCGAGGTGGTCAACAAACTCTATGGCCTGAACATCCACGAACTAACGGGCATCGACACCTGGCACAAGGACGTACGCGCGTTTGAAATTTTTGACCGTAATGGCAATACCCGTGGCCGCTTTTACCTTGACCTGTACGCACGGGCCAACAAGCGCGGTGGTGCGTGGATGGATGAATGTATCTCCCGCCGCCAGACCGAACACGGTGTGCAATTACCCGTTGCCTACCTCACCTGCAACTTTTCCGCGCCAGTGGGCGATGACCCGGCGCTGTTCACCCATAACGAGGTCATCACCTTGTTTCACGAATTCGGCCATGGCCTGCACCACATGCTGACTCAAATCGATACGCTGGCCGTATCCGGTATCAGCGGCGTACCCTGGGATGCCGTGGAACTGCCCAGCCAGTTTCTGGAAAACTGGTGCTGGGAATCTCAGGCCGTCAATCTCATTGCTCGACACTATCAAACCGGCGAACAACTGCCCGATGCATTGTTCGCCAAAATGATTTCCGCCAAAAATTTTCAGGCCGGTATGCAAATGGTGCGGCAACTGGAATTCTCTCTGTTCGACTTTCGTATTCACGCCGAATACGATCCGGAAAAAGGCGCGCGCGTGCAAGAGATTCTGGACGAAGTGCGTGCCGAAGTGGCTGTCATCAAGCCACCTGAATATCATCGCTTTCAACACAGCTTTTCACACATTTTCGCGGGCGGTTACGCCGCTGGTTATTACAGTTACAAATGGGCGGAAGTATTATCGTCCGACGCTTTCTCAAAATTTGAAGAGACCGGTATTTTCAACCGGGAAACCGGGCTGGCTTTTTTGGAGGCCATACTGGAACAAGGTGGCTCACGCGAACCCATGGATTTATTTATTGAATTCCGTGGCCGCGAACCAGAAATAGATGCCCTGTTACGGCACTCGGGCATTCAATAACAAAAGCATCAGGCAAAACCAGGAACATGTGTCCATGAAAATACTGACAATACACCGCATCATTTCTAGCCTATTCACAGGCCTGCTAACCTGCCTGCCATTAGCCGTGAATGCCGCTTTCATCACGGATAAAATCGTCGCTGAAGTCCGCACAGAACGCTTTGATCAGGGTGCGGTACTGAAAGAACTTTCCAGCGGTGCCTCAGTGGAAGTACTCATGTCCGACGGAAAATACACGCGCGTGCGCACCACTGACAACATCACCGGCTGGGTCAACTCCAGATTTCTCACCAATGAAAAACCCAATCAGCTGGAGCACCTGGAATTGCTCAGCAAAATCAAGGCTACCGAGGAAAAATTACGTGTCGCTGAAGAAAAACTTGTCAGCACCCCCGCTGCTGGCTCAAGTATCAGCCCTGAAGAAATCGAAACGCTCAAAAAACAGGCGAAAGATGCTCAATGGATGAAAGCGGAAATGCAAAAAGCTCGCCGCCGTGCCGAAAAAGCAGAAGAAAAATTAAAAACCGAACTTAAAAAACAAGCGAAAAAAAGCGAACAGAACAACGACACCCAACAACAGCTTGATGACTTGCGTACACAAAATCATGAACTGGAGACACGTCTCGCTGCGGCCCTGCTGGTCAACGAACAACACAGCGAACCCGCCAGCCCGGAACTGACACCTGTCGCCTTTGTTGCAACACCCGCAACCGAAAAAACCGACAATAACGGGATAATCAATATGCAATGGTTTTTGGGTGGCTTGCTTACCGCCCTGATCATCGGCTTTATCGCCGGATTCACCTGGCTGGATAAACGTATTCGACGGAAGCATGGTGGATTCAGGATTTATTAATACTGAATAACCGAATTGATAAGGTCATGGTGGAACCGCTGCGCTTGTTCCACCCTACCTGAATAAGGGGTAGTGTCGAGGCTTCATCGATTTTTTGTTCACGCTATTCAACACAACGTAAAATCGTAGGGTGAAACAAGCGCAGCGGTTCCACCAAGCGGGAAAAAGGATATCTTCAACCTGAATTCATCAGACCGGCATTTTGAAGAAAAATGAAGAATATTGACCGGCAAGAAAAGGCTGTCAGTTTTTCTACCCCCACACGTCGGCTAAAGAACAAAATAAAACGTTGCGCCTTTATCAATTTCACCTTCGGCCCAAACCCGTCCACCGTGACGATGGATGTTGCGTGCGACTGAGGCCAGCCCAATACCAATTCCCGGAAACTCCTCGATAGCATGCAGACGCTGAAAAGCCCCAAACAGTTTTTCAGCATGCTGCATATCAAAACCAGCGCCGTTGTCAGTGATAAAATAAGCGGATTCGTTCTCTCGCTCGGTTACACCAAATTCGATATAGGCCTGTGTTGTTTTGGCAGTGAATTTCCACGCATTGCTTAACAGGTTATTAAAGACAATTCCCAGCAAGCGGCGGTCGCCTTCCACTACAATGTCCGGCCGGATATACACCTCAACGTTCCGGTCCGGCTCTGCTTCCCGCAGCCGGGTTATTTCGGCCTCCGCCAAAGCACTGAGGTTCACGCTTTCCCGCACCAGCTCGCTATGATTCAAGCGGGATAGTTCCAGCATGCCATCAATCAACTCACCCATATGACCAACCGCTCTGCAAATACGTTGCAGGTAATCCTGCCCTTGCTCTCCCAGTTGAGCTGCATATTCTTCATGCAAGGCTTGACTAAAACCATCTATTCTCCGTAGAGGTGCCCGTAAGTCATGAGAAACAGAATAATTGAACGCTTCCATTTCTTTGTTAACGGCTTCGAGTTCCCGGGTTCTTTGTGCGACACGTTTTTCCAGTCGGGCATTGGCTTCGTACAAGGCCAGCTCTTTGGTAGCCAAAGCCCGGTTCTTTTGGGCAATTTCCTCCACCTTATCTTCCAGCTTGCGCACCAGACGGACATTATACTGACGATAAAAATCCTCCTCTTTCACTTCAATGGGACGTGTTTTTGAGCGGTCCGGTGTATCGTCAATAGCCAATACCTTTTCAATTTCGCGCAGGAAGACATGAATCTCCTGTGGCTTGACGAGAAACAAATCCGCTCCCAGATTAAGGGCAAATTCTTTGTCTTTCGCTTCGGTATAAGTGGCGGTATAAAAAACAAAGGGAATCAACTTAAGTTGTTCATCCGCTTTCCAGACCCGGCACAAAGCAAAGCCGTCCATCACCGGCATAAGGATGTCGGAAACAATCAAGTCAGGTAACGTCTGACGGGCACTCTCCAGCGCCTGTTCGCCATTCATCGCCTCAGTCACCTCATAGCCCTTGGCATTCAGCAAGGTGCGCAACAAATATAAATTTTCTGGCTTGTCATCCACGATTAACACTTTCATACCAATGGCTCCGGCAAATAATGCTCAACCCCGGCAACAAAATTATCAGGATCAATGGGTTTTTCGATATAGCCATCGCAACCAGCAGCCAGAATGGCTTCACGGTCACCACTCATCGCACGCGCGGTGAGTGCCACAATAGGAGGAGAAATAGAGGTGCTGCTTTTAATGCGCTGCGTGGCTTCCAGACCATCCATACCCGGCATTTGAATATCCATCAGAATCAGGGTGGGTGTCTCAGCCTGACATATTGCGACAGCTTCATCACCGTTATGTGCCTCACAGACCTGATAGCCTTTTTTCTCCAATAAAAAACGTGCCAGATAAAGATTATGAGCGTTATCATCAGCGATAAGAATCAGTGGCGTGCGCATAAATACTCCCTGTTTTTTGCGTACTCATTTCTGTTGCAAATATAAGTTGCCTGCACCACAAAATCCATAATATTTAAAGCGCTATTGCTGCGTGCAAAGTGATATCCAGCATCCCCATCAGTAATAATGAGTGAAAAAATACAACATGAGGAGTAAATCTATGGCTGAGTGCTGCCTTCATTACAGGGTAAGCGGATGTAAAAAGTACTGCCTTCACCGGGCGCACTGCGAGCCACGCCGATGTCTCCACCCAGCATTTCGATAAAACGTTTGCTGATGGCCAATCCCAGACCGGTGCCTTCATACTCCCGCCCAGCACCCGTATCTGCTTGCTCAAAAGTGTTGAAAACCCGCTGCTGATCAGCACTGGCAATGCCCACACCCGTATCTGTAACCTCAAACACAACATCGGTGTCCACTCGCTGGCAAGACAAAGTAACCGAACCGGTTTCAGTAAATTTTATGGCATTACCCAATAGATTAACCAATACCTGTCGTAACTTGCCGCGATCCGTCATCAGGCTGTCCAGGCCGGTACTTTCCTGTTGCAACATCAACCCTTTCGCATCTGCCAGTGGTTGCATCAACGCCTGAAGCTCTTCCAGTAACGGCGCAAGCAGGAAGGACTCGGTTGAGACTTCCACCCTGCCAGCTTCCACTTTGGAAAGGTCAAGAATATCATTAATAAGTTCCAGCAGATGTTGGGCGGAACGATACACCATACCCAGTTGCTTGGCCTGTTCTTCGTTGACAGCTCCCACAATGCCATCTTTGATAATGCCGGTGAAACCAATAATGGCATTCAGTGGTGTGCGTAACTCATGACTCATGTTGGCAAGGAATTCTGACTTGGCACGATTGGCAAGTTCAGCCTGATCACGCGCAGTGGCCAGCGCCCGCTCCATTTGCAGACGTTCAGTAAGATTCACCAGAATACCTAAAGATACCGTTTGCTCACCCATTTTTATCAGTATGGCGGACAATAAGCCCTCCACAATTCGGCCAGAGTCCGTCCTGAAAGTGAGCATTTTGTCACGTACCTGACCGTATTCTGCTAATTCCTTCATCACCGCATCACGGTCTGCTGAGTTCGCATAAAACTCTGCCATGTTACGCCCCACCATGGAGCGGGACTTGCTTTCGATTTCACGCTCCGCGTATGGATTGGCCATCAAAACCACACCATCCAGCGATGCCACCACGACCGTTAAAGGAATAGTGTTCAGGATTATTTTTAATTGTGCTTCACTTTCCCGCAACTGCTTTTCTGCCGCTTTCAGAGCGGTAATATCACGCAGGGTACCGACCCGCCGAAGCGCTTTTCCCGAGGCATCCCGGCTGACTGCGCGGCCCTCGGTACGAATGATTGAATATTCGCCATCCCGGCGGCGCACCCGGTAATCCAGTATCAAAGCTAACTCCCAGCATTGAGGGTCAGCTTCATATTCAAGCAGCGCATGCTCACGCTCTTCACGGTCATCAGGGTGAATCATCTCGACCCACTCCTGATCCGTGCCGGGTATTTCGCCGTCGTCATAACCCAAATCATGAAATAAACGCGGACTGAAATAACGCACGCCGGTTTCCACATTCCATTCCCAGACGCTTTCCTGCACCGCAGCAATTGCCTGCTCATAACGTTCATCACTATTGCGCAAGGCGGCTTCTATTTCATGGCGATGCCTGATCTCACGCTGTAAGCGCCGATTCCACCAGAGAATAATCCCCAGAATCGGCAAAGCAAGCACGATAGTAATCAACACCGCCCGCCACAGCGTCCGGGAATCGACAGCCTGAGTGTACTCAAAACGCACGGCAAACCAGCGATTCTTGATTTCCTGTCGCTGCTGCGGCGTAATCTGCGCGATTGCTTTATTCAATATCGCCACCAGTTGCGGCCAGTCTTTACGTACAGCAATACTTTGCTCAAAATTGTAGGGGGTGGGTGCAGCCACTTTAATGCCCGTCATACCCAGCTTGTCCATCACCCAGGCCGTTGCGCTCAGATTACCCACATAAGCGCTCACCTCCCCGCGACTCAGGGCATACAGTGCCTCGGAGGTATTGGCATAAGTACGCACCACAAGCTCCGGATGTTTACGCCGCAGCAAATCCTCCGTTGCATAAGATTGTTCCACAGCCACCGGCTTACCCTGCAAATCCGCAAGGCTGGTGACAAGGTGAGTATCCTCACGAACAAAAATCACATAAGGATAAACAAAATAAGGCTCAGTAAAATTCAGGAATTCCCGGCGCTCTTCCGTTTTTCCAGCCGCAGGTAAAACATCAATTTCACGTTTACGGGCTTTATCCATTACCTCTTGCCAACTCAGCCCGGAAACAGGTGACATGGATGTATCCAGCAAGCTGTTTAACAGCGTAATGACATCAGCGCCAATACCACGGTAACGCCCCTGTTCGTCGATAAACTCAAAAGGCGGCCAAGAAGGATCTATCCCCAGGCGTATAACCGGGTGATCTGCCAGCCACTGCTTTTCACTCGCTGATAACTGTAAAGTGGATGCTCCGCCATTCGCCCAGCCCAGCCCCAGCCATTTACTGGTAATCGCACGCCGTTCATCGGCGGTGACTTGACTCATGTAATAATCAACCGTTTCCAGTAATTCAGTGCGTCCCGCCGTCACCCCCGCCTGATAGGCGCGGGTATAGAGTGGCGGTTCAAGATAACGATAACGATTGGGCAGACCTTCACTCGTTAAATAATGCGACAAATAAAGGGGCTGGGTCACAAAAACAGAAACATCACCACGTTCTACGGCCTTGAACAAATTGCGGTAACCCTTGAAAAGCACCCGTTCAACACCGGGGAAATGTTCGCGCAAATAGTCCATATGAAAACTGCCCTGCGTAACACCAACCCGAAAACGCGGTAAATCACCAAGACTCAACAAATCATCCACCTGCTCATTGAAATACAGGTGATAGGGACTGCTTAGAATGGGTTTGGAAAAATCCAGAAACTCTGCACGTCGTTGATTGGGGAAAAGCCCGGCGATAATATCGGCCACGCCCTCATTTATCATCGTCTGGGTTTCTTCACTATAAGCACCCACAAAACGAATCGGAATACCTGACTTCCTGGCCCACAGCCGCCAGACATCGATAAGTATGCCATCCGGCTCACCATTCGCATTTTTAAACTGGATGGGCGCACTGTCCAATCGATAGGCAATAACCAGTTCTTTATCAATACCCGCCCGAACCAGTGAGGCTGGAACATTTTGCGCCATTGCAACGCTGTAGCATCCCAGCCCCCCCAATAACAAAATACAAACACGAAAAAACAAATTCCATTTCACAGCCTGCCTCATCCTCCCAACGTATTAATACTGACACAGTTCGATCAGGTTCAAATCCGGGTCACGAAAATAAAATGACATCATCGGCCCCATCGCACCTGTACGGGTCACCGGTCCTTCCAGAATCTCTATCCCACAGTCTCGCACATGTTGCATCGCACCCGATAGTGGTGATTGCATAACAAAACATAAATCTGCCGACCCCGGCGAAGGCATGTTGGCTCTGAGTTCAGGCCCGTTGCCCGCCTGGTGGAGATTGATTTTCTGGTTGCCAAATGTCAAGGCAACGCGGTTATTAGCGAAAATTTGTTTTTCCATGCCAAGGACGCGCTGGTAGAAATTTAAGGTCACTTCAATATCGGCCACCGTGAGCACCCAATGATCAAGATGACTGATATTCATCCGTTATCCACTTTGCATTGACCTGGGGAGGTAAATACACGGTTCTTGTTGTTACTACCAATATATTTTCCATTGTCCCGTTTTGTTCTTTTTAATATCAATTCCAAATTGACTCCATGCACCAGGCTGAACAGACAGCCCCTGAAGATTGACCAGCTGAATAATTTCAATTTCCGCCTGGCCTGTTTTTTTCTGCCAATAATTCTGACATTTGAAACTTTTACCTTGAATGATTGATAATTTCCGATCAACTGATTAATGAAATTTTTACGGCTCGGCTGAAGCTCACTCATTTTTTCCAGCGCACTTTGATCCTGCAATTCAAACGCCTGTTTAAAACCACCAATCATCTCTTCGATAATCTGCACATCAGATTTTGATGCTAATTTATTTTTATCCCATTTTGCACGCATACTTCTGGAAAACTTTGATCCTGAAAAAGATGTTTCAATGGCATTAACCAGTGATTCTGCCTCTGAAATATTTTTCTTCTTCAGATAATTATCCAACTCTGCTTCAAGTTTACCTTTGAGAATGTCCAGGCCACGCTTTGCCTTTACATTCTGCGGGCTCCGCTTCAGAACTTGCTGATATAAATAAAGTGCATTCTTTTTTGGCGGGGACAGCAGTTTGTTTTCATCCAGAAACTTTTTAGCTTGAGAAATAAGGCGGGCCAGCTCTTGTTGCTGTTTTTTTCTTTTTGCATTCACAAGCATGCTATTCAACCGCTCAACTTCCGGATGAGAGGCATCAACAAGCTTAATATTACGAATACTTTTATGCGCTGCGGTGAGTTTGCCGGCCGCAATCTCTTTTTCTGCCTGATTGATATAGTGAGAAACGATTATTTCAATACGCTGTAGCACCTCCTTGTTGTCCGGGTCAAACTCAAGCATCTTACGCAAAGTTGATAATGCATTGTTCCCGACAGGTGACAACAGATTATTTTTCTTCAGGTACTCATCAGCCTGAGCCAGAAGCTGACGCTGCCTGGAATGGTTATCTTCTGCTTCTTTCAGCGCCGCCTGAAGCTCTTTCCATTTGGTTGAGTCGGGCATTATTGCAAGTAACTGCTGAAGATTCTTCCCTGCCTTGTCAAAATTTTTCTCGACAAGATCATTACGAATACTGTCGTCATAAAGCCGGGTAATTTCCGAAACACCTTTGCTGGCCTGTTTATTAGTTGGTTCAAGCATCAACAATCGGAGATAAAGCTGCAACGCATTATTGCCCTCAGGCGTTATGTAATTATCGGCCTGGTGTGCCTGAATTGCCTGATTCAACAATAAATCAGCCGGTGTGCTCATAACCTTTTCGGGTGGGGCCACCTGCGTACTTTCCTGTCCCTGCATCAATCATACATTTCTTTGCTTTGACTGGAGGTTGGGTGAACCGTAAAACCTGATTCCCGGGTCGAAAACTCATTGGGAAAATATTCCTTGATAGCAACAAGCTGATCAAGATTTTTGTCCCTGGCAAGATAGGTAACACCAAAGGCACCACGACCGAGAACGGATTGTACTTCGTACCAGTGAAGTGAAAAACCTTTGGGTAAAACGTCCCGATAGACTTCTTTCTCATTATCGATCATGGCTGGCACATCGTCATATTTTATATGTATGTTCCATGATGTCGCTTTTCTCTTGTTGGCCGTTCATTTTTATCCCTTGGTCCACAGCACTAAAATCCGTTTCAACCTATTTCACCACCACATTAACCAACCGCCCAGGCACCACAATCACCTTCACCACATTTTTCCCGTCTGTAAATTTTTTCACATTTTTATCCGCCAATGCTATTTTCTCAATCACATCTTTCGATGCGTCGGCAGCCACTTCAATTTTGCCTCGCACTTTGCCATTCACCTGCACCACCAGCTCAACGGTATCCTGTACCAGCGCATCCACATCCGCCTGCGGCCAGCTGGCGACAAGAATCTCACCTTTATGGCCCAGATCCTGCCATAAAGCATGAGTAATATGCGGTACGACAGGAGATAACAAACGTAACAGTATATCCACACCCTCGGCATAAACCGGATCGTACGCGTCTTTGATTTGCGAAAGCGTATTAACCATTTTCATTGCCGCCGCAACCACGGTGTTGAATTGATATTTTTCCACGTCACGATCTGCCTGTTGCAATAAGCTATGCAATTCACCCCGGCATTTTTTCTGTCCGGCAGACAAAGTGCTGATATCCATCTTTGCACCATCAGCGCGCCATTGCTTGAGGGCAGCTTGCCTGCCTTCGTCATGCACCAGTCGCCAGACACGTTTGAGAAAACGGTATGCGCCTTCTACGGCATCATCATTCCATTCCAGTGATTGCTCTGGCGGAGCAGCAAACATAGTGAACAGTCGCACAGTGTCGGCACCATATTTTTTAATCAACGCCTGCGGGTCTACTGTGTTACCTTTGGACTTCGACATTTTGACGCCATCTTTGAGCACCATGCCCTGAGTAAGCAGTTTTTCAAAAGGCTCATCGATATTTAACAGGCCGGCGTCCCGCATCAACTTTGTGAAGAAACGTGCGTACAACAAATGCAAAATCGCATGCTCGATGCCGCCAACGTATTGATCCACGGGTAGCCAGTAGTTGGCGCGTTCGTCGAGCATGGCTTCTGTGTTGTCTTTGCAGGCATAGCGCGCGAAGTACCATGAGGATTCCATGAAGGTGTCGAAGGTGTCTGTCTCGCGTTCAGCTTTGTTGCCACATTTGGGGCAAACCGTTTCATAAAATTCCGGCATTTTTTTGATGGGGGAACCCACGCCTTCGAAGCTCACCTCTTCCGGCAGCCTAACGGGAAGCTGGTCTTCCGGCACAGGGACGGCACCGCAGCTTTCACAGTTGATGATGGGGATGGGGGTGCCCCAGTAACGCTGACGGGACACGCCCCAGTCGCGCAGGCGGTAGTGGGTGCGCTTGTTGCCTTTGCCTTCTTTTTCCAGCTGGGCGGCGATGGCATCGAAGGCTTCGGCTGATGTAAGACCCGTAAAGTCACCGGAATCCACCAACACACCTTTTTGTGTAAAAGCCTGCTTGTCCAGATCAATATCACTCTCGTCTGCTGGTTTGATAACCTGTTCTATTGGTAAGTCATATTTCTGTGCAAACTCAAAATCACGCTGGTCATGCGCGGGCACGGCCATCACCGCGCCTTCGCCGTAACCCATGAGCACGAAGTTGGCACTGTAAACCGGTACCTGTTTCCCGCTAATGGGGTGGATGGCTTTCAGACCGGTGTCCACACCTTTTTTTTCCATGGTCTCCATTGCCGCTTCGGAGGTTTCCATGGTTTTGCATTCCTGGATAAAGGCAGCCAGGGCTTCGCTGGTTTCAGCAGCCTTGATGGCCAGGGGATGTTCGGGAGCCACCGCCACATAACTGACGCCCATGAGAGTATCGGGGCGGGTGGTGTAAACGCGCAACGTTTCTCCGCTGTCAGCCACAGTGAATTCCACTTCCACACCTTCGGACTTGCCAATCCAGTTACGCTGCATGGTGCGCACCCGCTCAGGCCAGCCGTCGAGTTTGTCGAGATCGTCCAGCAGCTCATCGGCATAGTCGGTAATGCGCATGAAATATTGCGGGATTTCCTTGCGCTCCACGGCGGTGTCGCAGCGCCAGCAGCAGCCGTCGATGACCTGTTCGTTAGCAAGCACAGTAAGATCGTGGGGGCACCAGTTCACCGGCGCCGTTTTTTTGTAGATCAGGCCTTTTTCAAACAATTGCGTGAACAACCATTGTTCCCAGCGGTAGTATTCAGGATGACAGGTGGCCAGTTCACGATTCCAGTCATAGCCAAAACCCAGGCGCTTGAATTCATCGCGCATGTAGTCGATGTTGTCATACGTCCACTGGGCCGGCGGTACATTGTTTTTCATGGCGGCATTTTCGGCGGGCAAACCGAAGGCATCCCACCCCATGGGTTGCAGCACATTTTTGCCTTTCATACGCTGATAGCGGGCAATCACGTCACCGATGGTGTAATTACGCACATGACCCATATGCAGGCGGCCACTGGGGTAGGGAAACATGGACAGACAGTAGAATTTTTCCTTATGAGGGTCTTCGGTGACGCGGAAGCTGCCCTCCGCCTCCCAGTATTGCTGGGCTTCGGCTTCAATTTGTCCGGGTTGGTACGGTTGCTGGGAGGTTTCGCCTGACATAAGTGCAATAAATCCTGTGAACGATGTGTTTTTATAAGGAGCTTGAAAAAAAGACGCACAGGATACCGCACTCTTCCACCCGGGCACCAGAATAGGTGTGCCGGGTTTTCATCATCCGGCACATTGCAGCATTTGTACATCACATTGTTTCCAAAGTATTTTTGAGAAAATAAACTGAAGTTTCGGTATAAAGGTGCAGATATGTTGTGTAGCATCCGGTAATCATCATTTCTGACCCTAACCCATCATCAGGAGTCCGTCCGAGAATGAACGTCGTCACGAGGAAAAGCTATTTTGAGGTAGACTTTTCGTTCATCCGAGATGAACAGTGATTCTACCTTGGCGAAAATGAATGGAAAATGTGACCAAAACAGGTTTTCCACGGCAGGCTTTTCATTCTCAGACAGGCTCCTGGCTCAGGCTGAAAAATGAACAAAGGCACTAAACATAATTTGTCTCAAAGCAACATCAGTGAAAAATATTTCCGGGGCATGATTGAGTCCACCACAGGTATTCCCTGGATTGTGGATTTTGTCACCTTCCAGTTTACCTATGTCGGCCCACAGGCAGAAAAGATACTCGGTTACCCCGTGGAACAGTGGTACGAAACAGACTTCTGGAGTACACACATCCATCCTGATGACCGTCAGGCCGCTCTCGACTATTGCATGGAGACCTCACAAAAGGGCAAGGATTATAATTTCGAATACCGCATGATCCACCACGATGGCCACAGTGTGTGGATTCTGGATTACGTCAATATCGTGATCGAAGATGGCATACCTGTGCAATTACAAGGTTTCATGTTTGATATCAGTAGAGATAAACAGGCAGAACAAACCTTGCGAGAACATACGGCGTTGCTCGATGCCATGTATCGTGCTTCACCCGACATGATTTTTATTCATGATTGCACCGGACGTATTCTCGACGTTAACCATAACGCCGCACAGCGCTACAATTACACGATGGAGGACATGCGTAAACTCAGCATCGCCGATGTCTCTGCCGATCCTGATAGCCTGCCACGGGTAAGCGAATGCATGCGACAAGTCCTGGGCGGCGAAGAACTCGACTTCGAATGGCTGGCCAAGGATAGCCACAACAAATCATTTCCCATCGAAGTGCGCTTACGCAAACTGGAGGGGTGCAATGCACCCGGCACCCCGGCAATTATCGCCACCATACGCGATATTACGGAACGCAAACGTACAGAAGAGTCCATCAAAAACATTGCAGCCGGTGTTTCCGCAGACAGCGGGGATACGTTTTACCAGCAGATGGTGACCCATCTGGCCAAGCTTTTTGATGCCGATTATGCCTTTATTGGTTTGCGCGATGACGATAACCCCGAAACCATTAATACCCTGTCGGTTTTTGCCCATGGCAATATTACGGATAACATGTCTTACCCCCTGCTTGGCACACCCTGTGCCAATGTTCTTGACAAAGGTAGCTGCTGTCACCCCCGCGATGTACAACAGCTATACCCGGATGATCAGTTGCTGGTTGATATGGGCGTAGACAGTTTTATTGGCGTCCCACTGTTTAGCAGCGACAATCAGGCCATCGGCCTGATTGAAATACTCGACAGCAAGCCAATGAAACTGCAACAACAACTTGCCGAGATTCTGGAAATTTTTGCTGCGAGAGCCTCAGCAGAGCTTGAACGTGACAAAATTCATCGGCGACTCGAAAACACACGGCAAAAACTGGCCTTGCATGTACAGCAAACCCCGCTTGGCGTCATCGAATGGGACACCCATTTTTGTGTCACAGACTGGAACCCCGCTGCAGAAAAAATCTTTGGTTACAGTAAGCAGGAAGTTCTGGGGAAAACCGCCACCGAACTGATTATTCCCGATGAATCTCTGCCCTGTGCGAATGCCATCTGGCAGGCGCTTGTAGAAAATCATGGCGGTACCCGCAGCACCAACCGCAACATCACCAAACACAAAAAAAATATTACCTGCGAATGGTACAACACACCTCTGGTCGCAGATAACGGAGAAGTTATCGGTGTCGCATCACTGGTGAACGATGTGACCAAACGCATCAATACCGAACTGGAGCTTAAAGCACATCGCGAGCATCTGGAGGAGCTGGTCGAACAACGCACTACGGAATTGACTAACATCAATCAGGAGCTGGAATCATTCAGTTATTCTGTATCGCACGACTTACGCGCACCACTGCGTCACATTGATGGTTTCAGTCGGGTATTGCAGGAAGATCATAGCAAACAACTCAACGAAGAGGGCCAGCAGCAACTGCAACGCATTCGCAGCAGTGCGCAGCGCATGGGGCAACTCATTGATGATCTGCTGGAGCTATCCCGGGTATCCCGTGGCAACGTCGAACGGGAGCCACTCAATTTGTCCAGCATGGCCCAGGATATTTTTAATAAATTGCAACACTACGATACCGACCGTAAAGTCAGCATCAACATTCAGTGTGAAATATCGGCCTCGGCTGACCACCGGCTGATACATGTGCTATTGGAAAACCTCATTGGCAATGCGTGGAAATACACAGCTAAAACCAACCCTGCAAACATAAGCTTTAATGCGAAAAAAAATGAAAAAGGTGAAACTGTATTTTGTCTGCGCGACAACGGGGCAGGCTTTGACATGAAATATGCAGAACGATTATTTACCCCGTTTAAACGGCTGCATTCTGATCGGGAATTTGAGGGCACAGGCATTGGCCTGGCCACCGTGCAACGTATTATTAACCGACATGCAGGGCGCATATGGGCCACGGCGGAAACAGGAAAAGGCGCAGCCTTTTATTTTACCCTGCACAATTGATTAATCGGATTTTGGGGAGGCGTCTTACTCCAGGTTGAAACTTCAGCGATTGACACATACCCTGTCACCTTGCGCCGGCACCGACCCATTTAACATTGATTCATAAGGAGACCCCCATGAAACCTGGCACCGCTCATCACAACTCACGCACCCTCTATGGCGCACTGGCCCTCGGTGTACTATCACTGTTCAGCAGTATATCGGCATATGCCGCTAACGATATTATCGTTACCCGGCCACACAGCATGTCTTCCAACATGTCATCAAGCATGTACATTGGTGCAAGCCTCGGAAATGCCATGTATGACGAAGCCAATGACTCCAGCGCAGCCCTTGGCATATTCGGCGGCTTCCACATCAACGAAGCACTAGCGGTTGACTTTGGCTGGGCAAACCTGGGGGAGGCTTCAGAAGGAAGCTATAAAGCAAAAGTCAATGTGCTACAAGTTGCCCTGCTGGGGAAACTGCATGCCAGCACTGCCTTCTCACTGTTTGGCAAAGTCGGACTTGCCCGGTGGGCATATGGTTTAAGCACCCCTTCTTTATCCGGCAGCGATGACGACATTAATGTGTATTTTGGCATCGGTGCTGATTACCATATCAGTGGTCGATCTGCCGTGCGCTTTGGTGCGGATTTTTACAACATGAAACCCTCCATACCTATACCCAACGTGACTCCCGCTGAAGAAAATATTTCGCTGTTTTCAATTGGCTATATTTTCCAGCTGTAAAAGAGGAAAAGAAAAGACGAGGCAATAAAAAAGCGGACCAATGGTCCGCTTTTTTACGCGCTTGTTTATGATAACGCAACGTCAGCCTAAAAACTGAACATGGATTTCTCTTTGGACTTACGAATTTCTTTTTCGTCAGACCATTCAACAATACCGCTTTGCAAATGCATCAGTTTTAACGTGAATTTGTAATAGACATCCTTGCGGCTGCTGTTACGCTTCACGATGCTGGAAAGATTGCCATACAGCATGTATTCGGCACCAATTTGCTGCCCCATTTTCATAGCGGCATTTTGGTTGACCATGCCGCTTTCATTTTGGTAATCAAGCTGCTGTTTCACCGCTGCGACCTTGGTCATATCCACAAAACGGAATTTACCTGAGCGCAACAGTTTTGTGGAAATAGTATCGGTAATGGATTCTGTATCAATGTGTTCGGTAGTCTTGTTTTTGATGGTATCAACAAACATGACCGGTCGGCGCTTTGCCGTGATTTCCACAACAGGTGGAAAGGTCAGCACCGAGTCCACCATTTTTGCCGCGATCTGCTGCAAATCGGTTGAACCAAAACCGGTTGTGGTCGTTTCAACTTCGGCAGCATCACCGTACTTGATACTCTTTGAACACCCGACCAATGACACTGATAACAAACCAGCAACAAGAAGCACACCCGCTGATTTCAGCTTTTTACCTGCTGCTGTTTGAACTGACTGTTCTGATAATCTCATTTTTACAACTCCCTTACATTGACTTTATAGGTTTTTACAGAAGGATTGGGGGCTACAGCATGCATAGTGGTACTGGATTTTCCGTGCAGCACGACAGGAATCCAGGACCGCCCCCCTTGCTCCACTTCAAAATCATCACCGTCATACCATGCGAAACGGTACTGGATATTTTTATCCGAGCTGGTAAGGTTGCTGAGTACCACATTCACCTCCAGCAGATCTCCCTTGAAGCGGGATTTCATGTCAGTAATGGTGATTGCATTCGCCAAGGGTTCATTGTGGATCACCAGATGCTTGGCATATTCTGGATCACCTTCCGTTTTTCCTGTGGCCTCAATTCCTGATGTCGCACACCCCGCAAGCAACACCATGCCCGAAAGCAAAGCTGACAATTTTACGATATTCATTGTTTCATTCTCCTACGCTGTTTCAAATGTTACAGCACGATTATTGCAACACTGGCACTACAGCACAATGGACGCAGTATGAAAGGTGTTCCCCGTAGCCACAACCCGAATCAGGGTTTTTCTGCCAGGGACAACTTTTATATCCATAACTCCCATTGCGGTGCCGTTTTGAAGCTGTAATTGGTATTGTCCTTCCGGCAGACTGCTACGCAGGATTTGCGCATCGTGAGGAAGTGTCAGCCAGCTCCGCCGGTCAGCCTGTTCGGTGATCATGTTAAGCACATTTATCGCTAATCCTCCCAAATCACCAAGCACTTTCCCGCCCTGCTCAGCCGCTTTACCCTTGGCAACAATTCGTAAAACCTGCCGAACCATCATCCCCGGCAGACGTTCCACCAGCGCCTTTGCTGCCAGTGCCTGCACATTCACGATGGGACTGGTTTCACCTATCGTTTTACCCGCCAAAGCACCATCGGCAATCGAGACATTCAGCAGTGGCGGAGCCTGCCATTGCTCCACATATGTTGGAAATGCGATGGAGCGCACACCATTATCGACAATCAAGTCAATGTCCACACTCGTTTTTACCGGGGCAAAACCATGCTCAAACAACAGTACAATTTCACCTTCATCAGCCTTTGGCGGAGAATCATCACTCTCAAATTCTTTTTTGAATCGCTCATAGTCCTCCCTCATTCCCAGGCTTTTTGCCAGTCGCAATACATCCCGCTGCACATAAACATTGTCGGGGAAAATTTCCAGCGCCTTTTTGTAGTCAATGTAGGCATCGTTGGGCTTTCCTATCGCCTCAAACAGAACACCGGATACATAAAAGGTATAGGCATTCTGGAAGGAATTTTTTACCTGCCCGGCAGCCGCCTGCAAGGATGCAAATGAATCCATGAAGCCAGCATTCTTGTCCATTTGCTCGCGGGCATCTTCCTCCGCATCCGCAACTTCATCTTCAAAACGCTCCAACTCATATTGCTGCTCCTGGTTGGCCCGTCTCACCTCCACCATCGCAGCCTCCAGGTTGTGTGCCATCAGGTAGTTCATTGCCTGAAACTGATGCACAAATACCCGCTCGTAACCCTCGCCCGCATACGGGATCGCATTGTCGTTGGTCAACAGAGAAGCACCCTGCGCTGCGGTATCCGACACGGACACCCTTGCCTTCTCCTCATTCTCCTCAAAGACTTCAATAACCTGCTTGAAGTCTTCAATACTGGCTTCGGTATCCCCCGCCAGCTGTGCCACCCGCCCCCTCTCCATAAGGTACAAAGCTTTGTCCGCATCATCCTCACGCCCGTCAAGTGCCGCCTGCGCCATCGTGTATTGCCTGGCCTCCAGCTGTACTTTGATGGGCTGTATCTGTTTTGGATATGAAGTAAAAACCGAGCCTGCTGCACAACCTCCCAGCAGCACAGCAGCTACCAACAGCGCCAGCCGTGGTAGTTTTCTGATGAATAAACGAGACATGACTCCTCCCCGGAATCTTTTTGAAAGTCTCAGGCAAATACCCCTGCCAGCACCTGCCAGCACCTGCCTGGACTTTTTTGTTGTTTGAATCAGTTATTGTTTTTAAATTCCAAACCCATGCTGACACGGATAAAGACCATGCAAATCAATTACCAGCTGAACGGTTTATCGCTTGAGCCTGGTGTCAATTCCATTGGTGCTGACTCTTCAAGCTCAACCTGCCTTGACCGCACCAGCGCACCTTTCTTAATGTTCTTTTCTCCACTGAGAATTTTGGCCTTGGAGAATTTCTGCTGAATGGAGGTTACTTCCACAACGCCCACCTCTTCTTCCGCACTACCCAGCGACTCACCGGTATCCGGATCAATCAAGCCTTCTCCCTGTGCCAGCACAGACAAGAGATCCCCCACTTCAAAATCAACTCCGGAACCACGGTTGATATATACCGTATTACCGGTCACTTTGGCTATTTTCAGTGGAAACACGCCGGCAACCACACCATTGACGATTTCTTTTACCGTTTTTTCCTTTAACGCCTCCAAAAATTCATCAGCAGTAAGCTCCCCTTTCGGGTTTCGATCTTCGTGTTCGACGGTAAATTTTTCAGCAGCCACAATTTTACCGCCACGACTGTCCACAATACGCACATTAACAATCATTTTTCCAACGTAAAGGGAACGAACGGTATCGGTGTATGGAATTTTTTTACGTTTCACCCCCGCCTTCAGCATTTCAATTTTACCCATCACAAAATAATCGGCACCAATAAGTTCTCCCATTTTTACCGCACTCTCAGGTGAAATGTACCCGGACTCACTGAACTCCTGTTCAGTAAGAATATCCTTCATGCGACTTCTTTCCACCACGTTGAATTTATTGGTTTTAACCAGATAAGTCATAAGATCGGATGACAGCAAACGAGTGGTATCCTCTATCGTTTGCACCACTACAAAACCAGGGGCGATAGTGACGCTTGCTTTATCGGCATTAAAGTCCAGCACCGCGATGGTCGGTCGGGCAGCCATCGCCACCACAGGAATTGCCAACAACCCGAAAAGAAAAAGGGCATGAAACAACCGGGAAAATGCTTGCGAAAAATTCATAAAAAAATTCCTGTTCAACTCACTGAAAGACAAGGGACTTTTGTTTTAAGTCCGGATAAAAAACTGACACTCAACAATACCCGGGTTTACCATGCTGAAAGCTATAAACAGGTACCGCAAAATACAACGCAGAGACAACAGACAAACAACAAGCAGGAAACCCGATTACGAAGACAAAGATACGTGCTCTTGCTTGTATTCACCCGCGCCCGGGCAATTTAACATCCATTTTGAGAAACGATCAAGGCTCGGTACGGAGCGCATTGATACTCGCGAGCAACAGCAACCTTGTCAAGGTGTATTATTACCACTCCAGCCTGGGCAGCCAGCGGCCCACGCGCAAAATGTACAATATCAACTATACAGCTTTAACCCCTTCCACCATACTTGTTACCACAGTTTGTCATTATGAGGAGGTGCAAGATCATGAAGCCCCATTCCCACCAACCGGGTCAGAAAACCACACAAACAGATTCCAGCCACGAGAACAGTAGACACGCCAACGCTTACGAACGCATGCGGGAACGCACCCTCCAGTTTTTTGACGAAAACACTCGGGATTTAGTACCCAATTTAATTGATGCACTTGAATCCGCGAAAGAACAGGCCATTCACCTGGGAGAGCTGACCAAAGACGAAGCTGAGCTGATCCGCACGTATTTGCAGCGTGACCTTCACGATGCAGGGGAATACATCAAACAACAACGTGGCGAACTGGCAGACTGGCTGCGTTTTGACGTTGAGCAAATTGAAAAAAAGATCTGGGACTCGCTATCCCTGCTGGTGGACAAAACCACTATCGAGCTGGAGCAGCTAAAAGCCCGGGCAAACCGTTTGGGTGAATGGCACACGGGAGAAATCACCGGCCCTGGCACCCTGGAATGTGTCGCTTGTGGCAAACATCTGCATTTTCACAAAACCGGACATATACCGCCTTGCCCCAAATGCCATGCCACTGTGTATAAGCGTCCCAGTAACTAAGAAATGGAGATTAAATATTTTCAATTCTGATTTTTAGTTTGAACAATTTCCACAATACCAGAAATGCTTTCCAAGGCCGACATACAAGACTTTTCTCCAAGATGATCTATCAGTAAACGATCAATAGACATGAGTGCTTCAAACCCTTTTTGAACAGCAAAGGGGCCGGACGTTTTAAAAAATACCCGTTTTGATCGCTTATCTTCCGGATCGGCCTTCAGAAACACTATTTTCATGAGCACCATTTCCTGCACAAGCTTGCTCACTGACTGTTTGGAAACCCCCTTGCGTTTGGCAATTTCTGAAATACCCGTACCCTCAAAATCGATGTAAGGAAAAAGGTCCAGATGAGATTGCTTCATCTGAGGTAAACGAAAAGCTTCTCTGACAGCAACAAGGCCTCTTTCATTGATGAGTCGCCCTGCTTTTATAAGCTGATGCGAAAGTGACGCATCTTTTTGTTTTTTGAAGTCTTGTTTTTCAATGTCAGATTTTTTCATGCCTTTAGTAAATCATGATTGACTATATTGGTCAACCATGACTTACTGAACAGTCAGTCGTGGTTGACCAACTACCTGCGACAAATAACCAAAAACATTATGGGCACAAAGCTATGAAAAAAGTCGCTGAGAACATTTTCACCTGGGAATACGCCACAAAAATCATGCCCGGAGTCCATTTTCCTGTAAATTCATCTTTTATTGAACTGGAAAACAATAACCTGATGGTTATTTCTCCTGGCCCTTTTGAGCAAAAGCTGATTCAGAAAATCATTGCCAGATACAGTATGGTTTACTGTGTCGCCCCCAATGCGCTTCATCATGAGCACCTAAAGCGCTTCAATGATTTTTTTCCTGAAATAGATATTTATGGGCCTGCTGCTTTAATCAGGAAACAGCCCTGGTTATCTGAAAAAATATTAGGCCTGGATTTACTTAATGAGAAAATAAAAGGCCAAATTTTATTTTTTCCCATACAAGGAAATTTATTTTTAGATGAAACAGTCTTTTATTGCCGTCAATCAAAGTCACTCATAGTTACCGATCTTATTTTTAATATGCGGGACCCAATGCCATTAGGGAGAAAATGGATTTTGAGTCTTGTGGGGGCAAAAAATAAGATAGCGCAAAGCAAGCTGGTAAAAAAATCAACTAAAGATAAAAAAGCCTATACACATTCTGTAAAGCATTTGGGGGAACTGGATTGCCAGCGAATAATTGTCGGCCATGGTCATCTTATTGAAGGCGTTGCTGAGATAAAAAAAGCGTTGAAGGCTATTGGGGTTGTCTAGAGCCTGTTGATGATTGGCGGCAGGATACTGAACAATAAAGAAAACTCACAGAGCTACGGTAACGTACGAGCCACTGTTGTCGCGGCGCATTTTCTCTACAAGCGCGATATTTGTACCTGCATTAATAGAGAATTGTGGATATTGCTATTTTGGATTTAGCACTTTAATTAGCAGTAAATCGGAATGATCAAATGACTGTTTCAATAAACACCAATATCCAGATATGAGCGGGCAATTTTACGAATGGCATTAACATAGGCAGCCATACGATAACTGGTTATTTTTTTACTGGATTCCCGTGTTGCACGCATTTCCTGAAATGCCTGACGCATGGAATCATCCAGTCCTGAGCGGACTAAATCCAGTTCGCTGGCTCCGCCGTTTATTCTTTTCCGGAAACGCTCAGGTACCCGCTTGCCGGTTACTTCTTCCAGTGCGTCAATCTGGTTTTGACTCTGAATTTCGTCATAACGCCGTTGCATACGCCCAAAACGAATATGCGACAAGTTGCGGATCCATTCAAAATAGGAAACGATAACACCACCCGCATTGGCATAGGCATCCGGAATAACAATGACACCACGCTCATTCAACTTTTCATCTGCGGCAAAGGTGATCGGGCCATTGGCAGCTTCAATAATCAATTTCGCACTTATCCTGTCTACATTAGCAAGATTAATCTGTCCTTCCAGTGCGGCGGGAATCAAAATATCACAATCCATTTCCAGCGCTCGCGAGGTGCTGCCTTCTTCATAACGCCCACCGGAAAAACCACTTAAGGTTTTATTTTCCACCTTGTATCGATAGGCTTCTTCGATAGCCAGGCCATCTTCATTAACCAGCACGCCCTTGCTGTCGGCAATGGCAATAATATTGCAGCCGTCTTCTTCAAACAAAAATTTTGCGGCGTGATAACCCACATTACCAAAACCCTGTACCACCACCCGTTTACCGCCAAGACTTCCTTCCAGGCCGGTTTCTTTCACTGCATCAGCATGACGGAAAAATTCCTGCAAGGCATATTGTATACCCCGGCCAGTGGCTTCCGTTCGTCCCTGAATACCACCATGTTCCACTGGTTTGCCGGTAACGCAGGCGGTGTAATTGATGTCGTCCGGGTTGAGGTGTTTGTAGGTATCTGCCATCCAGGCCATTTCACGTTGACCAGTGCCCATGTCCGGTGCTGGCACATTGGTGGCCGGGTTTAGAAAATCCTTGCGCACCAGTTCAAGTGTAAAACGCCGGGTAATCAGCTCCATTTCATCCCGGTCATATTTTCGCGGGTCAATCAGCAGGCCACCTTTGGAGCCGCCAAAGGGTACATCCACAATGGAACACTTGTACGTCATCAATGCCGCAAGCGCTTCCATTTCGTCCTGGTTGACGCAAGGTGCATAACGAATGCCACCTTTGGCGGGTAAACGATGGGTGCTATGTACTGCGCGCCAGCCGGAAATAACTTCGATCTTGCCACGAATTTTAACGGGAAATTTAACCTGTAATACGGCATTGCAGGATTTAATGGCTGCTGCCACATCGGCTGACAGGTCTATGGCTTCAAGCGCATGATCCACCATTCGATCCACACTTTCACGAAAAGAAATCTCCTGATTTTGACCATTTGACATAGCTATCTCCTGATGTTTTTTTTGGCCAGGATCACTGACGCGAAATGCGTGAACCGTTAATTTTCGTTATAAACAAACATCGACAGTGTTTGGTGTTTATTTAATCTGGGTTTAACTTTGCCGAACACGAAACATGCATGTAACCAATGTTACTAGCAACGCAAACAGCACCGACCAGTTACCCATTCGCACATAGGGTGTTGCGCCTTGCTGCGGCTGAATTTCTCCATCCAATACGGCAACTTCAAACTGTGGTGAGGTTGCCAGCAATTTTCCATGATGGTCAATCACCGCAGATACACCGTTATTGGTTGCCCTCAACATGGGGCGTGCCGTTTCGATAGAACGCATGCGGGCCATTTGCAGGTGCTGATGTGGTGCAAAAGAATCACCAAACCAGGCATCATTGCTTACGTTCACCAACAGTGATGCGGCGGGCAGTGCGCGAATCACTTCTTCGCCAAAGGCATCTTCATAACAAATGGACATGCCGATTTTATTATCGCCCACTTCCAGCAAGGGTTGTCTCGTCGCTCCACGACTGAAGTCCGCCATGGGTACTTGCAGAATATCCAGTAAGCCGCCCAGCACAGATTTGAGTGGAATGTATTCGCCGAAGGGCACCAGATGTGATTTCCGGTAAATTTGCGTGGAAACTTCACCGCCGGCATCAACACCCACACGCACCACGCCGTTGTAATATTGACCGTCATTCTGCTCAGACATGACAGGCAGGCCCGTTAACAACGTTGCTCCGCCATTTTTATGTTCTTTGCTGACCAGATTTTCCAAAAAGGATTGTGCTTGATGAAGGTAGGCGGGTAACGCCGTTTCCGGCCAGACAATAATGTCACGATCCCAGCGATCACTGCTTAATCGTGTGTACAGCTCAATGGTCGGGCCGCGTTGATCAGGCAGCCATTTTATATTTTGTGGTACGTTTCCCTGAATCAGGCTGGCGGTAAGCGGCGTACCTTTGGCTTCCGACCATGTTACTTGTGCCAGAGCGCCTGCCGCAAGCCAAACTACCAGCAATGTTCCCAGTGTAATGAAACGTGTTTTGTTTTTGCTGATCAGCGCATAGACCAGCAGGCCTGCGCTGAATGCCACAGCCCAGGAGGTACCATATACACCCAGTACCGGCGCAATACCTACCAGCGGTGAATCTGTTTGACTGTAACCCAGGTTCAGCCACGGAAATCCGGTTAAAACCCAGCCGCGCACCCATTCAAAAAATACCCACAGCGCTGGTGCAAGTAACAGTAAATAGCGCTTTTCATCAAGCTTTGAAAAGTAACGCCGCGAGACCCAGCCCAGCAAGGCCGGAAACAGCGCAAGAAACAGGACAAACAACAACGTCGCGGCAACAGACAAGGCCATGCCCATACTGCCAAAGCGGTAAAAGCTCACCGCCACCCAGGATACACCCACACCAAAAAACCCGATACCAAATAAATAGCCGATGGTAAACGCCTGGCGGGGTGAGGATCGCAACCAGAAATAAAACAATACTGCGGGCATCAAAACCGCCAGCGGGAAAAAATCAACGGGAGAAAAGGCCAGCGGCAGGCTCGCACCCGCCAACAGGACAATAACGTACTGGCGGATATTAATCGTCGTTATCCACGGCATCGTCTGATTCAGACGGAGATTCCACATCGTCTTCCGGCAACACATTTAATTGCAGCAGATGAATACGCCGACTGTCGGCACGCAATACCTTAAATTCAAAACGGCCAATCTTACATTGCTCGCCTCGCTCCGGCATACGGCCAAATTCACGCATCAGCAGGCCGCCAACCGTATCCACATCGTCGTCACTGAGTTTGGATTCAAAATAGTCGTTAAATTCATCAATGGGTGTCAGTGCCTTCAGAGTATATTGTTGTTCTGAATGTTTGACGATAAAGGCATCATCTGCAAAATCATGTTCATCTTCAATATCACCGACGATCTGTTCCAGCACATCTTCAATGGTCACCAGACCGGCGACACCGCCGTATTCATCGACAACGATGGCCATGTGGTTACGGTTGGCGCGAAAATCTTTAAGCAGGATATTCAGTCGTTTACTTTCAGGAATAAATACAGCAGGTCGTAATAAATCTTTTAACTGGAAGTGGCGATCACCGTTTTCGGTGGACTGCGCATCCCGCTCACCGATATAGGCCAGCAGATCTTTGGCCAGCAAAATACCCACGATTTCATCGCGTGAATCACCGACAACGGGGAACCGTGAATGCGCAGATTCAATCACCACGGGCAAAAAAGTGTCCGGCGATGCAGACTCTTCCACCACAATCATTTGTGAGCGGGGCACCATGACATCACGTACCTGCATATCTGCAACGGTAAGTACGCCTTCGATCATTGCCAGGGCATCATGGTTCAGCAGCCCTTCTTTTTCGGCATCACGCAGCACTGTGGCAAGCTGCTCACGATCCTTCGGCACGGAAGAAAAAGGTTTGTTCAGCAGGGACTGGGTGAGTCGGCCAAGCCAGGAGTCGTGTTGTTGTCCGTTATCGGCAACGGCCCCACCGGGTTGTTCTTCACTCATAATGGTTTATATATGCTCTGATATTGATAGGTTGATTTTTTATTTAACGGGATTGTACTGAATACGGGTTCTCGTAGCCCAGTTTGTTCAGGGCGGCGATTTCCAGTGATTCCATTTTTTGTGCGTCACTGTTCTGTATATGGTCATAACCCAGCAAATGCAGGGTGCCATGTACTATCATATGCGCCCAATGTGCGGTGGATGTTTTACCCTGTTCGGTCGCTTCACGCATGACCACCGCTGCGCACACCACGACATCGCCCAGCTCCGGCACCACCAGATCAGCTGGCATACCGGGTGGTGTCTCAAATGGAAAAGACAGCACATTGGTTGACCCGGTTTTTTGCCGGTATCGCTGGTTCAGTTCAGTCATTTCATCTGTTTCGACAATGCGCACGGTCATTTGTGTCGCCGCTTTTGCTGTCAATCTACCGGGTTTAGCCTGTTGCACGGCAGCCTTCGCCCAGGTTTGTATGTGTACCGCACCGGGTATGTCCTGGTGTGCGCCGTTTCTCAGCGCCGTTTGCACATCTACCTGCATCATTTAATTTTTGTCGGCCTCGGCATTCTCATAAGCTTCATACGCAACCACCACTTTTTGCACCAGTGGGTGGCGCACCACATCCCGGGCCTGAAAAAAGGTGAAACTGACACCTTTCACGTCTTTCAACACCTCCACGACGTGGCGTAAACCGGAACGGGCGTTTTTGGGCAGATCCACTTGCGTGACATCCCCCGTGACCACCGCCGTTGAACCAAAACCGATGCGGGTCAAAAACATTTTCATTTGTTCAACGGTGGTGTTTTGCGCCTCGTCCAGAATAATGTACGAATCATTGAGGGTGCGCCCACGCATGTAGGCAAGGGGAGCAACTTCAATGACATTGCGCTCGATAAGCTTATCGACCCGTTCAAAACCCAGCATTTCATACAATGCGTCGTAAAGCGGGCGCAAGTAGGGATCAACTTTTTGCGCCAGATCACCGGGCAAAAAGCCCAGACGTTCACCGGCTTCCACGGCAGGCCGAACCAATATGATACGTTGCACCGTTTGTTTTTCCAGTGCTTCCACCGCACAGGCGACAGCCAGGTACGTTTTTCCAGTGCCTGCCGGGCCCACACCAAAATTGATATCGTGGGTGAGCACATTGTGTAAATATCGACGCTGGCTGGCCCCGCGCCCTTTGATGATGCCATGGCGGGTGGTGATGCTGACATCAAATTTATCCGTTCCTTTACCTGCCGCCGTATCCGCATCATCGGATGATTGCGCCTCCTGCAACAGCAAATGAACCCGCTCCGCTTTCAGCTCACCCTGTGTCGTGTCAGCATAAAGCTGCATGAGCACCTGCTCTGCGGCCTGTACCGGGGCGCTGTCACCCAGCACGGTAAAGGTATTGCCGCGATTATTTACTTCCACGCCAAGGCGATCTTCAATCAGGCGCAGGTGCTCATTGAACTGACCACACACGTTGGCCAGTCGCAGATTATCGGCGGGATCGAGGGTAAAGCTTCGAGAATCGGGCTGATCGTTCAAACCGGGAAAAAGAGTTCCTTGGACATTAAAGTAACAGGCTACGCCATTCTGCCCTCGGCTGCCAATGTCTTTTCATCGTCCAGCAGCACAACTTCACCACGCAGGGAGTTAGGCATAGCCTCGGTGATGCGCACATCCACAAATTCACCAATCAGTCGTGACGGCCCGGCGAAGTTGACCACACGGTTGTTTTCAGTGCGTCCGCTCATTTCATTGGCATCCTTACGTGAAGGGCGCTCCACCAGTATGCGCTGTACGCTGCCCACCATCCCGGCACTGATCGCCGCTGCCATCTCACTGATACGTGCCTGTAAAATAGCCAGACGCTGTTTTTTAACCGTCAGTGGTACGTCATCCGGCAAATCCGCCGCAGGCGTACCGGGCCGGGCGCTGTAGACAAAACTGAAGGAGTGATCAAAGCCGACATCCTCAATCAGCTTCATGGTGGCCTGAAAATCTGCCTCGGTTTCACCGGGAAAACCGATAATAAAATCCGAAGACAGACTTAAGTCAGGCCGCACCTCGCGCAGAGCGCGGACTTTGGCTTTGTATTCCAGTGCGGTGTGGCCACGTTTCATCTGCACCAGAATACGGTCTGCCCCGGTTTGTACCGGCAAATGCAGGTGACTGACCAATTCCGGCACCTCAGCGTAAACCTGAATCAGCGAGTCTGACAATTCCACAGGGTGTGAGGTGGTGTAACGAATGCGGTCAATACCTTCCACAGCGGCCACATAATGGATCAACAGGGCCAGATCGGCACTTTCGCCTTCGCTATCACCATCACCCATTACGCCACAATAGGCATTGACGTTCTGCCCCAGCAAAGTGACTTCACGCACGCCCTGTGCCGCCAGTTGCGCCACTTCGGCCAGCACGTCATCAAAGGGGCGGCTGATTTCTTCACCGCGCGTATACGGCACCACGCAAAACGTACAATATTTACTGCAACCTTCCATGATGGAAACAAAGGCCGTGGGGCCATCAGCCCTGGGTTCAGGCAGGTTATCGAATTTTTCAATTTCCGGGAAAGAAACATCGACCTGCGGGGTTTTTTGCTGTTGCAGCGCGTCCAGCATTTGCGGCAGGCGGTGCAGGGTCTGCGGACCGAAAACCAGATCCACATAAGGCGCACGCTGGCGAATAGCATTGCCTTCCTGGCTGGCAACGCAACCACCGACACCGATCACCACACCGGGCCGTTGTGCCTTGATTTCACGCCACATACCCAGCTGTGAAAAAACCTTTTCCTGGGCTTTTTCACGCACCGAGCAGGTATTCAGCAGCAACACATCGGCCTCTTCAGGCGTGCCCACCAGAGTCAGACCGTGGCTTTCACCGAGCAGCTCCGCCGACTTGCTGGAGTCATACTCATTCATCTGACAGCCGAAGGTTTTAATGTAAAGTGTGCGTGCGGGTTTCATATACGTGATTTATCGACTAAAAAGAAACAAAGGCCGCGCAGGTTAGCATATTTGTCGGTTTTTTACCTGCCCCCGACATAGCGAAAGAGCTGACGCAGCAGCGTTTTTCGCGGGCGGGCCTGGCTCAACTGCGAAAACCCATATCAAACTGGATATGCTCCCTGACACTTTTTTACCGCAAAGCGCGCAAGGACAAAGGTGGTTGTTCTGTCACGGGGGAGGGGAGGAACTTCGTGTCCTTGACAGTTGATTTTTCAGGTGGCGCATCATGCGGATTATCACAAACAGGTCATCAAAACTCGAACCCGCCATCCAAGCCGGGCGCGGGCATATTCGACTTAATCCTGAGATGAATATGTGTAATGTTCCTCAAGTGCATCCATCAGGTCAAGCATGTTGTAGTTTGACTGTAATTCTTCAATAGACTCTAATTTATGCTGGGCTGTCTTACTGATAGACTGATATTGCGACAACATATCGAAGTACGAATCCCACGTAGAAAAAAGCAGTTGTTCCATTGCATCAATTTTTAACAGGATCGGCTTAAAGGCCGCGCTTGATTTTATAGTGATTTTTCTATCCTGCGCTGTTTTTATGACATATTCAAGATCAGATGCTTTCGCAACATACACACCAACGGCACCACTATTACATTTATCGCTGTGCTGTTTTTTTAAAAGAAGTACGGCTGCATTTAATTGCGGTTTGGACAAACCTGCGGGTATTTTTTTTACAGCAGAGCTAAAGTCATCACCCCGTTTCATTCGCAAACTGCATTTTTCGATTTGTTTGTTAAGCGCTTCATAAGCAAGTTCATATTCCTGATACAAATTCACAAATGCATTTTCATAATAATCCACATTATCGTCAGCATTTGCTAACGTAAACAATGTACAGACTAAAAAAACCCCTAATAATTTAATAACATTCATACATATTCATCCAAAATGTCTTTTCTTTGCCCTTTGTGTCGAGCATCATTTTTGCAATTTCCATCCGCACAATGTTGTTAGTAATTATATCCAGAGACTTCATAGCCTGAGTAATTGTGAGCCAGTCTGTAGATGTCACGGTAAATACTTGCGGTATCGCTTTATCGTGGACTAAAGCATTGAACAAACCACCGCCTAACATTATGGGTTTTAAATATTTACCCAACTTTATTTTTTCTGTTATTGCTTCAAAGCTCTTTTTGCCTTCACTGGATAAAGAAATATCTTTTATTGTTTGACATGTCATTTTGGTCACCCTGTAATTCCACACGAACACACTTTTAAGCTCTGGAGCTTTAATGCTTCGTTCTGTGGAAGTCTTTGTTAAAATCGGGCCAATCTAATTCCGACAAACAGCTTTTGTCAACCTCTCAGTGGGCAATCTTCGGCCAGTAACGATCAAAGTCAAAACCGGGGCTGTGCGGCTGGGTATGACACTGGGCACAGATTTTTTCACTGGGCCAATCGGCATTGGGCAACGCTTTGCTGCCTGCTGCTTCGACATGTGCGCGACCGGCTCCGTGACAGGCTTCGCATTGCACACCCATTAAATGGCCCGTGACATTCATGTCAAAAAAGCCACCGGGCTGGTCAAAGCCGACGGTGTGGCATTGGATGCAGGCAGGGTCGAAAGCTTTGCTTACATCCTCAAGGCTTTCGTAGGCAATGGCGTGCTGAGTGTCAAACCAGGTTTTATGCTCTTTTTCATGGCAGGTCTGGCACACGGCTTCACCCACAAAGGGGCTTTGACCTGACTGCTGTTTTTTCCGTACCTCCACTCGCTGTAAATAGTCAGCCTTCACTTTGGCATTGTATTCGTCATACCACGCCTGCAATTGCGGCGCATCCGCAATGCTGTTGGGCATGGGTAAAACAGTATGCTGCCAATCGGCAATACGCCCTGCCTTGAGCGTCAAATCCAGCCGCCCAAGGCGCATCCCCCGGGAACCGGGTTGCACAACCAGCGTCTGATTTTCCCGTCGTGCTTCGCCGTACACTTCATAGGCTGCACCTTCAATTAACATGTCAATGTTGTCCAGGCCCACTTGTTCGGCAAACTGTTTGCTGCTCAGTGTGGTGCTCACCACGGTCAGCTCGCCATCTTTTTTGGCCTGCTGCAAGGCGGCATGAAATGCTTTCGGGGAGGCATCCGCCAGACTATGTTGACCCTGCATTTTTTGTAAGGGTGAATCAGCAATGTCCAGCCAGCTGAAAAAACGAATGCGCTGTCCGCCACGAGTGATTAAGCGATTGACAGGAAACGGGCTTTTTTCTGCGCCGCCGTTGGTCAGCACCCAGGGTAATGATGTACTTGCCGCAAAATCCGGGCCATAGGCCAGGTCGAGCCATTGTACACCGATGGCGTCATAGTTCAGCAGCTCAAAACCTTTGAAAATATATTCACCTTTGAGGCGATCACCGGGGCCATTGGTGCTCAATAAGCCCCCGGCGGAAATGACCAGCAAATCCGGTGTTGTTTCACGTAATTGTTGTAACAGGGTGGCCCGGCGCTGAATGCCACCAAAGTTTCCCTCTGCACTACAGCCGCAAGGCTCCAGTTCACCATCCAGATTGCCGGAATAAACAATACTCAGCGTGTCATCGGCCCAGGCGAGCGGCATCCACACAAGTAATGCACACAAAAGTATTGTTAATTTACAAAAAGGCTTGTTCAACATAATGTACTCCATTCAATCCACATTGGGTTTGCCCAAAACACGTTATTCAAAATAATGCCATACTGGCACTGGGCACGACAGTCGGCAGCGCCAGTGACACAATGAAAAAGGCTTTCTTCATACAATGGGCAGTAAAATTGTTATTCGTATTTGCCGTGCCACCCGTTTTCAGCCCTGTCGCAGAGGCGGCGTATTCCCCCGATTTCCGTAAACCGTTCGACTTCAGTTTATTATTGAGCAACAGTAATATTGATTTGCAAACAGGCAGCACCCCGCACCGTGTCTCGTTGGACCGCATCAGCATCGAAATATTCACCTTAATCGAGCCACGGATTCAGTTTGGATTTACCTCTGGCTCCAGCAACCTGAGCCTCGATAACGATCCGGCAAGTGCGGGCAGGAGCTTTAATGGCTACCATGCGGGTCTGATGATGCGCAGCACGTTAGGCCGTAATCCACAAATCGATTTTCACGCAAATTATACGTATCAGGAGACAAAAAATGAAACCGCCAGTCAGAGGATGACACTTAACTGGCACGAATGGGCAACAGGGGTTTCCGGGAAAATAGTATTTGGTCAACAACTGGCGTTAAGTATCGGCTGGGCATACCACGATGTGAACGCAAATCGCCGCGCCAGCGGCGACATTTATCAAACACAAAACCTGAGACTGGCATCCGGTACGCAAGGAAGATTGGAAATTGCCTGGTCCGACCGCAGTGACGGTCGCGTGAGCCTGGCAATACAGCGCGGCAGTTACCAGCAGATAGCGTTCAGGTTTTCACGAAAATTTAAATGAATGAATAAAAATCAATTATCGTTGCGCGGCGATGCCAGGATTTCAATCAGGCGATCTTCAAGTTCAATGCGATCCGCCAGCTGTTCTCCCAGGCTTGATAGATCGTCCGCAAGATGACTGAGGTCACCGCAATGGTCTTCACAATCATACTTGTCGTTAAAATCGAGGATTTTCTGAGTGATGTCAGAAATATTCGGATAAACCTCGCCGGCAATAGCACGAATGGGCTCGCGGCGTTCACGGTTTTCATCTATGTGGCGATAAAGCTGAAAATGTGCGCTTGCGGTATAATCAATAAGCCGCTCACAAAATGTTTGCAATAAGCGTTGTGTGTCCTGCTCGGGCTTGAAGGGCTGTCTGGAGGCCAGCTCAGTGTACAAAGACAGTGCGCCGGTACGGCATTCAACAAGATCATCGATTTCCTGATGTGAACGGGCTCGGCGTTCTGGAATCGTATGAGTATCAGACGGCATAATTTCCCCTTGCTACATTTTCAAACACATCGTGGCAGCCTGTAATCTACGACGAAATGTGCGAGTGATTCAATAGTAGTCCAGACCAAAGCCTGAATAACATCATTGGGCGCAGCTTGCCAGCAAGCGCGCAGGCCCATAGTAGCAACCCTGGCTTTTTTTTGTAAACAAATTATTAAAGGTGACCTTTCAGGAAGAAGGAGCGGTAAGCACGAATCAAACAGTGGTATCGATTTTATGGCGTGGGTTTTGACAAACAAACAACCTGAGGCGGAGAGAAGACGGCTTAGTGTCCAAGCAGCAATTCAATTTTTCCCAAAAGGCGTGGGAAATCTACGGGTTTCGTGTCGTAATCTTCGCAGCCTGCCTTCATGGCTCTTTCACGATCACCCGCCATTGCGTGTGCCGTTAAGGCAATAATCGGAATATTTTTTGTCCCCGGGTCGGCCTTGATGCGTCGCGTCGCTTCCCAGCCGTCCATTACCGGCAAACTCATATCCATGAGAATCAGCGCAGGTTGCTCCGAACTGGCCAGATCCACGGCAATGCAACCATCCTGCGCATAGATAACATCGAAACCTTTGCGCTCCAAACGTCGCGACAACATATCCCTGTTCATTTCGTTGTCTTCTACTAACAACACTTTAGACATAACCATGCCTCCTTTTTCCTGTCTTGTGCTTGCATGTCAAGAATTCATCATTACATTCACCTGTTTCAGGCTCAGCACTTTTTATTCATGCCTGAATCAAAAAAACGTTAATATCCCCGCAAAGATTGCGACTCAGACATTAAGCCTGCATCATAAATTTCTATCAGTATGGGTATAAAGAATGCGTTTAACCCTGCTCCGGATCTCTATACTCCTGCCGCACCCTTTTAAAGTCATCTTCCGCTTCAAAAAAAGCCAATACTACATCCGGGTCAAAATGGCTGCCGAAACCTTCTTCGATAATGTTTCGGCTTTTTTCATGACTGAACGCATCTTTGTAACAACGCCGGGAAGTCAATGCGTCATACACATCGCCCAAAGCCAGAATACGCGCAACCAACGGAATACGTTCACCGGACAGCCCATAGGGATAACCTGAACCATCCCACTTTTCATGATGACTTTCGGCGATTTCAATGCCCGTATGAATAAAGTCATTGCCAGGATGCTGCCTGTCCACTTCGCGCAAAGTTTCCGCGCCAATCACTGGGTGCTGCCTCATAATCACCCATTCCTCATCACTTAATGCTCCCGGCTTAAGCAGCACACTGTCATCAATGCCAACTTTACCAATGTCATGCAATGGGCTGGCCGCATAAATATTATCAATAAATGCTGTATCGATAATGAGTTGAAATCTAGGCATACGACCCAACTTCTCCGACAATAACTTGCAATATTCCCGCATACGCTCAAGATGCTCGCCCGTTTCAGGGTCTCGCGACTCTGCCAGCTTGGACATGGCAAAGATAGCAGCCAGTTGTGATTGCGATATTTCCAGCACCTTGGCTCGCACTTCTTTGGACAAACTCACATTGTTGCGCTCAATTTCTTCACGCCGGTGTTCTTCCTGGTCACTGATGCGTTTTCTACCCAGGTTGGCATCTACACGCGCGCGCAACAATATCGGATTGAATGGTTTGGTCACATAATCCACTGCACCCATTTCAATACAACGTACCGCGCTGTCCACATCATCAAGCGCTGTAATCATTATTACCGGCACACGTCGCAGTGCAGCATCACCCTGGATAACCTTCAATGTTTCATAACCATCCAGCACTGGCATCATGATGTCCAGCAGCACCAAATCAAAAGAATGTGCGCGTAACTTTGCCAGCGCTTCTTCACCATCTGTGGCAGATGACAATTGAAATTCGGCATTTCCCAAACGCCGCAGCAGCAGGTCACGATTCATTTCATTATCATCAACCACCAAAATAGAGAATACTTCTCCCATTTCATTGCTTTTTTGTTCGACCGCATTCATGACAATCCCACCCTTTTATTGCAACAATGCTTCAACATAATGGTTCATCCATTTTTAACCTGTTGCTATTTCTGATCGTGCAGAACCAATCAGCTCACGCAGACGACGCAGCAAGGTATCCAGGCTGTAGGCACCTTTTTCAATAACCATGTCCACATGTATCAGCAAATTTTCGCGTTCTTCATCGCCAATTGAATGTTCGGCCAATATCAACACCGGAATAGCATTCCATTGCTTATTTTTTTTCAACTCCTCTACAAACGCCGTAGCATTCATTGTCGGCAAATCAGTATCCAGAACAATGACTGACGGTATTTTTTCAGCAACACGCATCAGGCCCACTTCACCATCAACACTCTCCACAATATTCCAGCCTTCATTTTCAAACACCATTCGGGCCAGCCGCCGTGCGTCAACGTCTCCACCAATGACCAATACTGTTGAAGCCACAGTGCCACGAAGATGGCTGTTGACAACAGCCATTAATTCATTTTTATCCGCAGGCTTATTGACATAACCCGCCGCACCCAGGGTTGCCGCCATTGCACGCTCATCGCTCATGCTGTGCATAATCACTGGCACATGCAGCAACGCTGGATTTTTTTTCAATTGCGACAACACAGGCCAGCCACTCATATCCGGCATGACCACATCAAGAATAATTAAATCCGGCACCAGCTCAACGGCTTTTTCCAAGCCTTCGCGTCCATTGCTGGCTATTCCTATATAAAAACCCTCCTTTCTCAACGTCCGCTGTAATAAATCACCAACTGACGGGTCATCATCGATCACTAGAATAGTAGGCGATTTTTCGTACTGTTCAGTAATATTTTCTGTATATTCGTTATTTATGGCGAGTGCCGGGGTCAAAGCTGGCTGTTGGCCTGACATATTGACCACGCAAGCCCCCTCATTTGTATCCACCACATCCGCCGGGATTCTTATCACAAACTCCGACCCACATTCCAATTGGCTTGTTACTGTGATGTCTCCTCCCATCAACTGACACATGTTGCGACTGATGGCCAACCCCAGGCCTGTGCCACCATATTGGCGCGTCGCAGACTCATCGACCTGGGTAAAAGCATTGAATAATTGTTTCTGTTGCTCGTCGCTAATACCTATTCCGGTATCCGTTACACGAAACTCTACCCATTCGCCCGTTTTATCCCGCACACGATCAACGAATAAACTCACCTCACCGTTGTGGGTAAATTTCGCCGCATTGCCCAGAATATTAACCAGCACCTGTTTCAGTCTGGCCGCATCAATATGAATACTGCCAATCCTTTCATCACAATCGACTATTCCGGAATTTCCATTTGTGGCAATGAGCGGTTCAACACTGTCCATCACTTCTTTCACTAACTGCGGCAAACTGACATCTTTCAAATACAATTGCATTTCGCTTGCATCAATTTTTGACAAGTCCAGCACATCATTGATCAGTGAAAGCAAATGCCTCCCGGAATTGACAATACGAGTCAGATCATCTGCCATTTCTGGGCTGCCGGATTCATCAATATCCTCATACAGCATTTCGCTGTAACCGATAATGGCATTCAATGGCGTGCGCAACTCATGGCTCATGTTTGCCAGAAATTGACTTTTTTCCTGATTGGCGGTCTCAGCCTCCAGCTTGGCCTGCAATGCCACCTGAGCTGTTGCGTGGCCTTTTTTTAGCGACTCATCACGCTGGCGCAAGCGTGCAAACAGTTGTTCAGTTGCTTGCCACACCTGACGAATCTCGGTGCTCACTGAGCGGTCAGCGGGAGGAAGACTGACATGTGCATCCAAATTATTCACATGAGCTAAACGATTCGCTAAATCAGTCAGCGGTTTAAGCAGGCGGCGCACCCAATATTGAATGCCCAGCAACAACAAAAGAGCCAGCCCTATGAAAACACCCGTTTCTCGCCACACTTCACCCATTAAACGATTGTAAAACGTATCGTTATATTCCAGTTTTACATCGCCCAACAACTTTCCAGTGCGTGGTGAAAAAACTGGCATTTCTGCATAAAAAGGTATCGCGTTGTGTTTTACTTCGTTACGGCGCTCGATCACCCGACCATCCTGCAAGGAAATTGTCAGGCTCAATATGATAGGTTCATGCCAAATCGAATCTTCCAAGGAAACAAGCTGGGTTAGAATTTCCTCCAACTGAACATCATCACCCTCTATGGCGGCTTCCAATAACTGTGTGTATGGCTTTATCAGCAATTCAGCCTTGGTTTGTTCAGCTGTCTTTAGCGCAGGCACCGCCACAAAAACCCAGTGATAAACAATCACCGCCGTGCTCAACATCACCACGACAATTATCGCCAGTGATATGCGGACCGTCAGGCGTGAAAAGATATTATTCATCGCGCTTACATGTTTTCATCAACGACGCATTAATCGTCACTTTTGAACGTCGTAATACTGGCGGATTAAAATAGAGCGTCACTCTATTGTCCGCTGAAGTGACAAACATGTCATCGGTGTTGCTGTCATTTTTGATCCACACGGTTAGCAGCTCCTGCGCAAAACCTTTGTTTCTGTCGTAAACAAATAACAATTGTGCTTTTTTGTTCTTAATCCAGCGTTTTCCGATTTCGTCCGCACGCAGATTACTGCTGACGGCAAGACTAGGCAATAATTATGTGACTTATCGTGAATGTTATTTTATCTTAGACACCGCTTCCTGAAGCGCACCTGACTATACCCGTAATATTGGGGGTGTAGATTTAAATGCGCGTCATATTTGTTGCATAGCACCCGTAAAAACAGGCACGCCGAAGCCACAGCCAGTGTTTTTAGGCGAGGCAAAATAAGGTGTGAAATTCGCACCTAAACCTCAATCGCTATGGGCATACATCTCAGTCATAGTAATAAACAGCTACACCCGGGGCATCCAGGCCATTATTTTTACAATCAGTTTTTTGATGAATATATTTCGCCCTGGCATCCGCAGTTCATACCTGAATTTTGTGCGAAATAAGTTCCTGGTAATTTTTTCGGCAATATGTATAAAAACTTAAGTCACAACAAACGCCCGTTGCATCCGTCTTCCACACACGGAAAAAATCACCAATTCACTCTACTGATTTTCTTTTCACCCACAAAAAAGGCCAGAAAACTCCCTGACCCGTGAAATCCACAATACTCTGCCAAGCGGTGAATGAATACCTGAAAAATATCTACGAAGAGGGCGAAGAACTGCCCCCGAGGCAACTATCCGGAAATTCCGGATAGTGCAGCGAGCGCAGAGCCAAACAACTGGATCAGCAAAAGAATGGTTTTGGCCGCTTTATGGAGCAGACCAAACAATTAAAAGACAAGCCTAACCCGGATAACTCATACAATGACGCAACAACTGCAACTAAAGTTCAGCCCTGAAAGGTGCTGGTGCCAGTATTCATATTAGCGAAGTATTACGTGCCCATTCCGAATTTTACTCGATAACCGTCTGCGCAGCCGCCACAGCCACGCCACTTTTAATGGGCGCGCCCATATCAGTGAGCACAGTATCCAGCGCCCCCAGGCAAAACATGACATTTTTGGCATTGGCCGCATGACCCATGAGACCAATACGCCAGACTTTGCCTGCCAATGCACCCAAACCTGCGCCAATTTCCAGACTAAAGTCATTCAGCAAGCGTCCACGTACAGCGGCTTCGTCCACACCATCGGGAATAGTCACGGCATTGAGCTGAGGTAAACGCGCCGCCTCGGGTACCACAAACGATAATCCCATGGCTTCGATACCGGCGCGCAGCGCCCGATGATGCGATTGATGGCGGGCCCAGGCATTTTCCAGGCCTTCTTCCTGCAAGATCACCAGCGCTTCGTGCAAACCGTAAAGCCCGTTAACCGGCGCAGTATGATGGTAAGCACGTTTGGCACCTGCACCCCAGTAGCCCATAACCAGGTTCAGGTCGAGAAACCAGCTTTGCACTGCTGTTTTACGGTTTTTGATGCGTGCCACGGCGGCATTACTGAAACTCACCGGCGACAGGCCCGGCGTACACGACAAACATTTTTGCGTGCCGGAATAAATGGCATCGATGCCCCATTCGTCCACCTTGACGGGGGTACCTCCCAGTGATGTCACGGCATCCACAATGGTCAGGCAGTCATGCGCATGGGCGATTTTCACCAGCGCCGCTGCATCTGATTGCGCACCCGTGGAAGTTTCGGCATGTACAAAAGCTACAGTACTGGCTTCGGGATGTGCTTTGAGTGTTTCTTCCAGTTTGTTGGGATCTACGGGCATGCCCCATTCGTCCTCCACCATGATCGCCGTGGCTCCCATGCGTTCCACGTTTTCTTTCATGCGACCGCCGAACACGCCGTTCTGACAAACAACAACGGTATCACCCGGTTCGATCAGGTTCACAAAACAGGTTTCCATGCCTGCCGAGCCAGGGGCAGAAACCGGAATGGTTAGTTCGTTTTTGGTTTGAAAAGCGTATTGCAGCAGCGTTTTCATCTCGTCCATCAATGCTACAAATTCAGGATCCAGATGACCAATGGTGGGGCGTGCCATGGCATTCAAAATGCGTGGATGCACGTCCGAAGGGCCAGGGCCCATGAGGGTGCGCACAGGGGGAATGAATGTGGAAACGGTTTTGTCTGTGGTCATCATCAAATCTCTTTAATTCATGGAATATTAAGGTGTGCTCACAATGCCTTTACACATGATATTGCTCACCCTGCGTTCAATTGTTGACAAATTTTATCGGTTATTGGGGCGTCAGGCAATCGGCCAGCAACTCGATCCAGTGTTTTACCGGTACGGCGGCACCCTGCCGTAGATGCAACAGGCAGCCAATATTGGCGCTGGCAATCATCGCTGGTGATCCCGTTTGCAAGGCCGCCAGTTTGTTGGTCTGCAACTGTTCGGACAACACCGGCTGAAAAATCGAATACGTACCCGCAGCGCCGCAACACAAATGGCCGTCTTTTACTGTCACCAGTTCAAACTTGCACCGGGTCAGAATACTTTCCACCATGCCGGTAAGGCGTTGACCATGCTGCAAGGTACAGGGGGCGTGAAACGCGATGCGCGCCCGTGGCCCGGTCACCGACACAACACTGGCCACAGGCTCGGCGGCAAGCAACTCGGACACATCCTTCACTAACCCGGAAATTTTTACCGCTTTTTCTGCGTACTGTTTGTCGAACCGTAAATAGTGAGCATAGTCCTTCACCTGCAAACCGCAGGCGCTGGCGGTGCTGACAATGGCCTCAACCCTGTGCTGCGAATCTTCTACCAGAGATGGCCACCAGGCATCAATATTGCGACGCATAAAAACTGCTGCGCTTTCGGCACTGGACAGGTGCTGATTCAACGCACCGCAGCAACCCCCCTCCGGTATCCGTATGGCACTGATGCCCAGACTGTCCAGCACCCGTGCCGTGGCCAGATTGATTTCCGGCGCAGCCACCGACTGCACACAACCGTCCAGCAACAGCACCCGCCGCGTATGCCGTGCAGCGGGCCATTGCTCTGTGACAGCGGCATGTGGCGGAATCGCTTTACGTAACACGTTTGGCAACAAACATTGCACTCCACGCGCCAGACGAACACCCATCGCAAAACGCTTTGGAAAAGGCACTGACTGCAAAAGGAGCCAGCGTAACAGGCGTTCATGCCAGGGTCGTTTAAGCTGGCTTTCCACCTGTTCACGGCCAATGTCCAGCAAACGATTATATTCAACGCCCGAGGGGCACGTCGTTTCGCAACTGCGACAGGTGAGGCAGCGATCCAGGTGTTCGCGTACCACGTCAGCATCGCTCTGTCCTTCCAGCAACTGCTTGATGAGATAAATACGGCCACGCGGGCCATCCAGTTCATCATTTTGCAATTGATAGGTAGGACAGGTGGCATTGCAAAAACCGCAATGCACACAACGTCGCAAAATGGCCTCAGCCTCCCGGCCCTGCCCGGTGGACAAACATTCAACAGGTAATTGTGTCTGCATTTACAGCCCCTCGTACAGACGGCCAGGGTTTAAAATACCCGCCGGATCGAAGGCCGTTTTGACGTGCTGATGTATCTTCACCAGCGCAGGGCTTAATGGAGCCAGTGTGGTGCCATGAGGATCAAACAAAGAGGCATGTCCTTTCATTTTTTGCGCAGCCGCCTGCACCATATCGGCACTCACGCCGGTATTTAACCAGCGCTGCGCACCTCCCCAGTCCAGCAGACATGCCCCTGGCAATTTTTCCGCAAATACGGGTGTGGCCGCAGGCACCGACAAACGCCACAACGCCTTCGCGCCAGTAAAAAAGGGCAATCGTCGCTCGCGCAAATCCCGCCAAAATGTGTCAGCCTGCTCATCGCCCTTCTTCTTTTCCGTGACAGAAACTGTGTGTTGTTGGCTCTGCTCCTGAACCTTTTGTCGAATGAAGGCAACGGCGGCTATTACCGCCTCTTTCGCACCGGACAGGCGCAACCACAATTGCGCAGCCTGTTGCGATGTCGCGGGGAAATGACAGGCCGCCGACAATGGCAGGGCGACGTTTGCCAGCTGCGTCATCATGTCAATGGCCCTCGCCGCAGTCATCTCTATCACCAGCGTGTGCTCACAAGCCGGTCGTGGCAGCACCTTCAACGATATATCCAGTAACACACCCAGCGTGCCCTGAGCACCCACCATCAGACGTGACACATCATAACCGGCGACATTTTTCATCACCTGACCACCAAAGTTAAGCACCTCACCCCGGCCATTGATCATCCGCACGCCCAGCGTAAAATCACGGGCAGCACCGGCATATGGGCGACGCGGGCCGGACAGACCACAGGCGATTGTTCCGCCCAGAGTCGCACCTTCACCCAGGTGTGGTGGCTCAAAAGGCAACATTTGCCCGGATTCAGCAAGCACAGATTCCAGTTCTTGTAGCGAAGTACCGGCTCGCGCGGTAATCACCAGTTCGGTGGGGGTATATTCCACAATGCCAGAATGTGCCTTTATTGCCAATGGCTGCGCTGACACCGTACGGCCTGACGATAATTTGCTGCCACTACCAACAATGTACAATGGTTGTTTTTCGGCAAAAGCCTGTTGCACCTGTGCCGCCAGATGGTGACCCGCATCCTGCGCCATCAAAATCGTTCCAGTGCGGGAAAAGGCACTTCGCCGTGGTGTACATGCATGGCACCGAACTCGGCACAGCGATGCAGGGTGGGCACAGCCTTGCCCGGGTTCAGCAAACCCGCCGGGTCAAAAGCGGCCTTCAGCGCATGCATTTGCTGTAATTCGGCTGACGAAAACTGATGGCACATTTGATTGATTTTCTCAATACCCACACCATGCTCGCCGGTAATAGTGCCACCCACAGCCACACACAAATCCAGAATCCTGCCGCCCATTGCTTCAGTACGCTCCAGCTCACCGGGGCGACTGGCATCAAACAAAATCAGAGGATGTAAATTGCCATCACCGGCATGAAACACATTGGCCACCGGCAAGCCGTATTCCTCAGACAGCGCCGCAATACCTTTCAGCACCCTGGCCAACTGATGACGCGGAATCGTGCCATCCATGCAGTAATAATCCGGTGAAATACGCCCCACAGCGGGAAAGGCCGCCTTGCGGCCCTTCCAGAATTTTTCGCGCTCAGCCACACTGGCAGCCACCCGCACATCGGTGGCTCCGCTCTTCTGCAACAGCATTTTCACCTGCTCGACCTGCACCTCGACCTCCTGCCGACTGCCATCCAGTTCACATAACAAAATCGCCGCCGCCTCTTCAGGATAACCCGCCCGGGCAAAAGCCTCGGCAGCACGTATCGCCGGGTTATCCATCATTTCCAGACCGGCAGGAATAATGCCCTCAGCAATAATGTTGCCCACCGCGTCACCCGCTTTCACCACATCATCAAAAGCGGCCAGCAATACCTGTACTGTTTCAGGTCTGGGCAACAATTTAACGGTGACTTCCACAATCACCCCCAGCATGCCCTCCGAACCGGTGAACAACGCCAGCAAATCAACACCGGGAGCATCCAGCGCATCACTGCCCATGGTGAGCCGCTCGCCCTCCATGGTCACGATTTCCAGCTTGAGAATATTGTGTACCGTGAGTCCGTATTTGAGGCAATGCACACCACCAGCATTTTCCGCCACATTGCCGCCAATGGAACAGGCGATTTGTGATGAGGGATCCGGTGCATAATACAGATTGTGTTCTGCAACAGCTTCAGAAATAGCCAGATTACGCACGCCGGGCTGAACACGGGCACAACGGTTTTGCACATCGACATCAAGAATCTGATTGAATTTGGTCAGACTCAGCAACACGCCATCCGCCAGCGGCAAGGCACCCCCAGACAGCCCGGTACCCGCACCACGCGCCACCACAGGCACCTTGCGCTCACTGCAAATGCGCAATATCCGTTGCACCTGTTCCACCGTTTCCGGCAATACCACCAACAGCGGCAATTGCCGGTAGACCGACAGACCATCGCATTCGTAAGGGCGGCGTTCTGCTTCGAGAGATAATACGGATTGGCTTGGTAAAAATTGACGGAACACTGTGGCCAGCTGATTTGCCAGCACACTTTGTGACTCGGCCTGCATAGTTCCCCCGGAGGGATTCAAAAATGATGCGGCCAGTATACGGCTGGAGATTTTAAAGCTTCAACCCGATTTTTTATGGGTCTATTGAATCGTAGCAGGAGCGACTATTATATGGACCTGGATTTCCTGCTCACCAACAACCCAGTCGAAGAGATGCCGAACACAACACTAGTTTTCACGGGACGACCAGACAGCGACCAGTGACTGACGTTGGAGAAAGACCATACAAGCAGTTAAACAGGAAGCACTCAACATCATCGACCCGTTGCCGGAATATGTTTTGAGTTTCAGATAAAGGCCACCCGGGCATCTCCGGTATAGCATGTTTTTCTCTTTTTATCTGACTCTGCCAGACGTTATACATATCAAGCATATTGTGCTTCTTCGTTAAAATATTCAAAACACCGGTGCAATTCTTCTTCCCGCTCGGGGGTTAAATCAATAAAACGCAAGCCGCATTGTAGATTCCCATTCTCCCGCCTCTGCCACACTACTTCAGCACGCAAGGCCACAGGGCGCTGCGCTTCGTATTCTGCAAGATTCTCGTAAGGTAAAAAAACCTCCAGATCAATGGGCTCTTTAATATCCAGCTCACGTTTGATGCGCAACTTCATACCCGACAGACTCAGGTCATTACAAATACTCTCAAACTGAACACCGCTCTGCCAAAACCGCACACGCAATTGATGCGTCAGGCGGGGTGCCTCCCGATGCTCATTACTGACTTTCGGTGTGTGTACAATTTTTTCGTAGGTAAACTGCGACAAAACCTGACGCAAACTTTCCGTTACCCGATAGAGGTCTTCACTGACATTGGCGGTGTTTTCCACTTTGACAGCCGTTTGCTGCACGCTTTCAAACAATCCGGCGAGTCGAATCTGCAACATCTGCAACTGATTCAACTGCGTTTTGCTTTCATCATCAATTTTCTGATTGGCATCAGCCACGCTGGAAATATCATGGGCAATACGTTCAATGACCGCACCGGCTTCACGGGCCCGTCCCTGACTGCCGTTCACCCGTTCCGCCACGGTCTCCATGGATTCTGCCACCTGACCCACCTGACCATTAATCTTGTTAATGATGTCGGTGATTTTACTGGTGGAGTCCGTGGTGCGGGTGGCCAGATCACGCACTTCATCTGCTACCACGGCAAAACCACGCCCTGAATCACCGGCACGCGCCGCCTCAATGGCGGCATTCAGCGCCAGCAGGTTCGTCTGCTCGGCGATACCGCGAATGGTACCGATAATCTCGTAAATTTGCTGGGCTGCATCCTTTAACTCTGCTACCTGCCTGGATGCGTGTGTCACATCCGCCACGGTTTCATCCATGCCGGCAACGTTATCTCCAACATAAGCAATACCTTCCTGCGCACCCTGATTGGCAATTGTTGCCCGTTCAATGGCCTCTCGCGCCATTTGTTGAACGGATTCTGCCACCCCGATCAGTACGGTGGCATCCTGGATCATTCCTTCTGTAACGGCATTTTCCGACTGACTGACTTCACTGATTTCATGAGAAATGGTGGCTACCTGATAGGCTGACTGCTCCAGCTGAGCACTGGTAGCATCAACGCTATGTACAATTTCTTTCAGCCCGCCAAGCATGGTGTTAAAACTGCCTGCCAGCACACCGACTTCATCATTGCCGGTGAATTTCACCTCGCGTGTCAAATCCCCCTTCCCAATACTTTTGGCGGCCTCGCACAGTAATTCAATGGGCACAACAAAACGTTTGGCCAGAATGGAAATCATCAGAAACAGAACAGCCAATTCCAGCGCAGACTGCCATAAGGCACTGCTCACGTAAGTGCTCAGACCCGCGTCCAGCTGGCTAATGACATCCGGCGTCACTCCGCTTTGCCGGGCAACCTCAGCCAATTGCAGCAGGTGTTGATAACCATCCCAGCGCACAAAAACCAAAGCCACCACAGTAACCAGAAAAAAACTGATCTGGAGCCTCCACCGGAGGCTCAGGGTAGAAAACCAGCGTGTCATCAAATGAGTTCCTGTCTATTCAGAATCCACACACGCCCCGGCGACAGGCATGCACCTTGCCCTACCTAGCGGCAATGTGGTCAGGAACTGAATAGTCAGAAAAGCCGCTGAAAAAATATGCCCCGGATAATCATCAATCAACCCCGAGCCGTGCCTGAACCCGCAGCTTGGACTGAATGAATTCGTGATGTGGCACATACAGCAGGTCGCTGAGCCGGCGCAGCAGATGCTCCTCGTACTTTTCCATGTCGGCATCTGCATAGGCCACCTCCCACAACATCTCCACCACTTGCACCTTTTGTGCTTTAGAGAAATTTTTATTGATCAAAGAAGTGAACTGGTGATAACAGGTGGCATCAGCGACTTCCAGCTCCGCCAGGCGAATTAATTCCGCCGTTTTCTCCTCGCCGATATCAAAAGCCTTGCGGATTGCCCGTGCCACGGCAGCCTGCTCCTCCGCCCTCACCTCGCCATCGGCGCGCGTCATTTCCACCAGCAAGGCCGCGGTGGCCAGATGTAAACGATCCTGGTCCACCGCCTCATTGCCTGCTGGTGGTGAAAGGTGTTTTTCAAAAAATTGCTTGAAATGTTCGATCATGGCTTACTGTGTACCTGTGAATAGTTTTTTCGAAAGCTTTCCGGCGCAAACTACCGTAAACAGGAACACAATGCCAAGCCAAATGTCCAACCCTCCGGTCACTGCACAAGCCAACCAGGAGTCACACATGCATCGTTTTATTTTTCTCAGTATTTTCCTGTTTTTCCTGACAGCCAATGCCCAGGCCAACAATCAACAGGAAATCGAGCTGCTGCTCACACAAAAAGACGCGCCTTTTGGCGTTGTATTTGAAATTGCCGAAGGCAATGACGATGCCTTGCAATGGGCCGTTCCCGCCGTCAATCAATATATCCAGCAACTGCGGGAGCGTTTTCCCGGTATCGGCCTGGCTGTGGTTTCCCACGGCAGCGAGCAGTTTGGCCTTATGAAAAACCGGAAAAAGGAAAACACCCTGGTACACACCGCCGTGCAATCCCTGGTAGCCAGTGATGTACCCGTACATGTCTGCGGCACCCATGCCTCGTGGCGGGGTAAAACCGCTGATGATTTTCCAGACTATGTCGATGTTACTCCCGCCGCGCCGACAGCAATTCGCAATTATGAAGCCATGGGCTACGTGCTTATCGAAATTAAAAAGCCTTAGGGCAAGGATGTGGCACAGGCGGCACTGCTTGCAGTCTCTTGCCTCGCCCCGACAAACCTCGTAACCTAGCCTGTCTTTTCCTGTAGTTTGATATTCAAAATCCGGTAACAAAAACGATGACAATCTCAATGCCAGACAGTATGGAATCCACAACCGAACAAGCTCGTTTCAATATGATCGAGCAACAAATCCGCCCGGCAGAAGTGCTGGACCAACGGGTACTGGAGGTGATTGCCAATACACCCCGCGAAGCCTTTGTCCCCGCCAGCTACCGTGATCTGGCCTTTTCTGATATCAATATTCCGCTGCCCAACGGGCAGGTAATGATGAAACCCATCATGGAGGGCCGCCTGTTGCAGGCGCTCAATATCCAGCCTGAAGATTCCATTCTGGAAATTGGCACGGGCAGCGGGTATTTTACCGCGCTGCTCGCCAAACTGGGTAAACAGGTCCACAGTGTCGAGATTGATGCCGACATTATGGCCACCGCTCAGACGCACCTCACCGCCCAGGGCATTGAAAATGTGACCTTGCTACAAGGTGATGCCGCACGGGGCTGGGACCAGAATGGTCCTTTTGATGCCATCGTCATTACCGGTTCACTGCCGATTTTGCCTGAAAGCTTTCAACAACAATTAACTGTTGGTGGTCGCATGGTGGCCATTGTCGGTCAATCACCCGTAATGCAGGTGTTACTCATTACCCGGGTCAGTGAAACAGAGTGGAGCAACAAATACCTGTTTGAAACGGACTTTCCCGCGCTTATCAACGCTGAGCAACCATCAGCCTTTGTTTTTTAGTCATTTTTCACAGACACCCCCCTGCACGGCAATTTCCGCCAGGTGCAGAGTTGGCATTAAATAAGGAGTACAGCATGCGACGTTTCTTTCTACGTCCTCTACGCCCCTCTCAATACTACCTTCGATATCGTGGCGCGCTGGCTTGCACTGCCTTGGCATTATCCCTCATGGCTTCAACCGCGCACAGCGAATCACTGATGGATGTTTATAACCTGGCGCTAGGTAACGACCCGGTTATTCAGCGCGCTACTGCAGAGCATGCTGCTGCGTTGGAGGCACTGCCACAAAGTCGCGCTAATTTTTTGCCCAATGTCGAGCTTGAGGCCAGTAGAACCGAAAACAATCAGGATGTTAGCAAAGCCACATTTGGCCCCCTTGGTACCAAAAATTTCAGCACCACTGATTATTCCTTCAATCTGAAACTGCCCCTTTACCGGCATGCCAGTTTTGTTGCCCGTCGCTTAGCCGAACACAGCATTGCCCGCGCCGATGCCGAATATGAAACAGCCCGACAAAACCTGCTGTTGCGTGTCGCTGAAGCTTATTTCGATATCCTCGCCCGGCGCGATGACCTGGAATTCGCCCGTGCCGAAAAACGTGCTATCAAGCGTCAGCTGGAACAAACCCAGCAGCGTTTCGACGTGGGTCTGGTTGCCATTACCGACGTGCACGAGTCCCAGGCCCGTTATGACCTCACTCTGGCTGAAGAAATTCTTGCCAGTAATCAGCTTGATAACCGTATTGAAGCACTACGCGCCCTCACTGGCAGCTATCACAACGAACTGGACAAACTGAGCGATAATATCACCCTGGTACGTCCCGACCCGGAAAATATTGAACAATGGACCCGCACTGCCCTGGAACAAAACCTTGCCCTGCTGGCCGCCCAGGCAGCGCTGGATGAGTCCCGGGAAAATGTAGCCCAACAGCGCAGCGGCCATTATCCAACTCTTGACCTCAATGCCCGTCTAGCCTACAGCGATAGAGGAGGCGTTTTTGCCAGCACCACCGACACCAACACCATCGGTCTGAGCTTTAACCTGCCCATTTACGCAGGCGGCCGCACCAGCTCACAAACCCGTCAAGCACTGCATTTACTCGAAGCCGCACGGCAATCACTGGAAGAACAGCGCCGCAACACCCAGCGTAATGTACGCAACGCCTATCTTGGCGTGCTTTCCGGCATCAGCCGGGTTCAGGCGCTCAAGCAGGCGCTGATTTCAAACCAAAGCGCACTACGTGCTGCCGAGGCAGGTTACGATGTGGGCACCCGCACCACGGTTGACGTATTGCTCGCCCGCCGCAATCTGTTCAGCGCCCAACGGGATTACGCCCAGTCCCGTTATGATTATATTCTGGATACCTTGCGTCTCAAGCAGGCTTCCGGCTCGCTGACCACGGACAGTTTGCAGGCGATCAACAACTGGCTGCATTAATTTCAGCGCACTGGATGCAATACATTAACCGGAGAGAAACAAACACCCTTGCGCAGGTACCACCATTACCATTAAGTCAAGCGACGCTCGTCACCATGCTCCTGCGTAGTGATGTATACCAAGCCAGCATTTTACTACGATAGGGGTTTCCATGCGGGAACACGGGACCAGAATGAAAGCTTAACTTAATGGCCGCCATCCCAATCATCAGCCACTACCTCCGTGAACGCCATCGACCATCGCAAACCAGACGACCATTTCAAGCCCGGTGCCTTCCTGCACCCCCGTTATTGGCTCACCTGGCTGGGCCTGGGAGTATTATGGACACTGAGCCGCCTGCCATTCAGCCTGCAAATGCGGTTAGGTTCGCTGTTGGGAATGGCCATGTACTATCTGGCCCGCCGCCGTCGCCACATTACCCAATGCAATATTACTCTCTGTTTTCCGGAGCTGGACTCTACAGCACAACAGGCGCTGGTACACAAAACATTCCGCTCAGCGGGCATCAGTCTGATGGAAACCGGCCTCGCCTGGTGGGGCAAGAACAGCATGCTGTCCAAGCGGGTGGAAATAGAAGGGCTGGAGCATTTGCAACAAGCCACCGCCCAGGGCAAAGGTGTGTTGCTGCTGGGGGCTCATTTTACCAGCCTGGAAATCAGTGGCCGCCTGCTGTCTCAGTTTCACCCCTGTGCCGCCATGTACCGCAAGCATGACAACCCCCTGTTCGAAGCCATCATCAAACATTCGCGGGAGACTCACCTGGATAAAATCATCTCGCGCAGAGACATGCGCGGCATGGTTCGAGCGCTGCGCGAAGGCACGGTTGTATGGTATGCCACAGACCAGGACTTCGGCCCCCGCAACAGCGTGTTTGCCCCTTTTTTCGGTCTGCAAACCGCGTCACTGGTCATGACCTCCAAACTGGCCAGACTGTCCGGCGCACCTGTGGTGCCTTTTTTTTCGCAACGCCTGGATGACAACAGCGGTTACAAACTGATTCTGCTGCCCGCACTGGCGGACTTCCCCAGCGGCGATGACGTGGCCGATGCCGCCCGTATCAATGCAATCATTGAAAAACAGGTACGCAAAGTACCCGACCAATATTTATGGTTACACCGTCGCTTCAAAACCCGCCCTGAAGGTGAACCCGGCCTGTATGACTGGGCCGACAAAAAACGCACCCGTGAACGTGACCGTCAACGCCGAGAAGCAACACAAAGCACAGGCGACAAAAAACCGTGACGAACAAAGGGCTATTGCGTTACCGCCTGCTGCTGCGTCTGCTCGCGCCACTCATCCTGATATTTAATACCTGGCAGGCCATGCGCGCCGGAGAGCCGCGTTTATTCTGGCAGCGACTCGGCCTCCGTCTGCCACAACGCACGGATACCCCGTTATGGCTCCATGCCGCCTCGGTGGGTGAACTCATCGCTGCCCAACCATTAATAGCAGCTCTGCGGGAACGCTTTCCATATATTCCCATAATCATCACCACAGTCACGCCCACGGGTGCCGCGCTTGCGCAACAACGCCTGCCAGCAGACGTGCAACATATTTATTTGCCCATGGACTGGCCCGGTGCAACACAGCGTTTTTTGCGAGCGGTAAAACCCCGTGCCGCATTGATCATGGAAACGGAACTGTGGCCCAATTTGTTTGCAAACATTGCCCAGCAAAATATTCCGTTGATTATCGTCAACGGACGACTTTCCGCACGCAGCCGTGATACGGCAGCCTGGATAAAAAAACTTTATGCCATTACCCTGACAAATGTTGATGCCATTTTGGCACGCTCAGCAGATGATGCCGGCGCTTATATTCAGTTAGGCGCACCTGCGGACAAAGTACATTTACTCGGTAATATCAAATGGGCTAACAGCAATAATGCTGCCGAAATACAAGCTATCGACCTTGGCCGCCCTTATGTACTCGCCGCCTCCACACATGATAACGAAGAACAGCAACTTGCCCGCATCTGGAAGAAAATGGCACAACAAACACAAGGGCGATTATTGGTTATCGCCCCTCGCCACCCCCAGCGCCGGCTTGATATTCTCAAACAACTCCAAAAACAATATTCAAATCAAGCCATTGCTGTACGCAGTCGTAATGATGCCATCAATGCCGACACCCAAATTTATCTCGCTGACACATTGGGTGAACTGGAAAGTTTTATGATGAGTGCGGAATACATATTTATGGGCGGTTCACTTGTCCCTCGCGGCGGCCATAATATTTTGGAACCCGCACGACTGGGCAAACCCATCATCTTCGGGCCAAACATGACGAATTTCATCGAAGAAACCCAACTGTTATTGCAGGCTGGCGGTGCAAAACAGGTAACGGATGAACAAGCATTGCGCGAGACCTTAAGTGATTGGCTGGCATGCCCGCAAAGCGCTGCTGTTTTTGGTAAAAAAGCAGAACAGATATTATTGAAACAGGATTCTGTGCTGAATGATTACCTGCAAATTATTTCCAGACTTTGTGAGTTAAATGCTAAAAATCAGAAAATCTAAAAAAATATTCATAACATTGTTATCTACTCCCCATTAATTCACTGTCGCAACAACGTTTTTCAGACGTGAATTTTTCACATATTTCCTTCCAAAAATAGTTTAAGTTCGAGCAGGCTTCAAAGAAGTAACCGCACACACAATACTTGGGAAGCGTAAGAACCCCAAGCTTCTGATGAAATATCCGCTCGATTAAAGCGTGATATATGGATAATGGAAATAGCATGAGTAAAAGACCATGTCCGTAATTTTTTAAATTAATGACAGAACTGATAATTATCAGCTTATTTCAAGCTCACAAAATAATTATTCCTTTAAACCAGAAAATTGGAGGATCGAACGATGAGCATTCGTATAGATGACGTCATTCTGGATGACGATGCAAGCAAAGCTGCACTCAGTGGCACCAGCGGAAACATGAGACTGGGTGGGAATGGTGTAGATGGTGATGTCCTGCTGTTTCCATCGGAAGGCGATCTCAACAATGACAGTTCCAGCACCTTTCATTTAGATGCTAATGGCGGAAACCTCTGGATGGGCGGCAATGGCAAAGACGGCGATTTAGTGATTTTCCCCGCCAATGCCAGCAGCAATAATGATACTGGTGATGCCACTTTCCACTTTGATGGCGATGGTGGAAATCTCTGGATGGGCGGCAACGGGAAAGATGGCGATCTGATGATTTTCCCCGCCGATGCCAGCAACAACCACGATACCGGTGATGCCACTTTCCATTTCGATGGCGATGGTGGAAATCTCTGGATGGGTGGCAACGGGAAAGACGGCGACCTGATGATCTTCCCTGCCAATGCCAGCAACAACCACGATACCGGTGATGCCACATTCCACTTTGATGGCGATGGTGGAAACCTTTGGATGGGCGGTAACGGTAAAGACGGCGATCTGATGATTTTCCCTGCCAATGCCAGCAACAACCACGATACCGGTGATGCCACATTCCACTTTGATGGCGATGGTGGAAACCTTTGGATGGGCGGTAACGGTAAAGACGGCGATCTGATGATTTTCCCTGCCAATGCCAGCAACAACCACGATACCGGTGATGCCACATTCCACTTTGATGGCGATGGTGGAAACCTTTGGATGGGTGGTAACGGTAAAGACGGTGATTTGATGATTTTCCCCGCCAATGCCAGCAACAATCACGATACCGGTGATGCCACTTTCCACTTTGATGGCGATGGTGGAAATCTTTGGATGGGTGGCAATGGTATCGATGGAGATATTTTACTGTTTTCGAGTTCAGCCACAGACAATCATGATACCGCTGAAGCGTCAATTCACCTGGACGCCAACGCGGGTGATATTACATTGCGAAATGCGGATGTTGCTGAAGAATTCACCATTGCCGAATCAGTGGACGCCACCCCAGGCAGTGTTATGGTGTTGGACGAAGATGGCTTATTACAACCTAGTGACGCTGCCTACGATAAGCGTGTAGTCGGTATTATTTCAGGTGCTGGACATTACAAACCTGGACTCGTGCTGGATAAGCAGGTGGGGGAAAGTAATCGCAGTCCCATTGCCATGATGGGGAAAGTCTACTGTCTGGTTACCGCTGAAAATAACTCAATCCACATTGGTGACTTGCTCACAACGGCAAATATTCCGGGACATGCCATGAAAGCTGACGATACTCAAAAAGCTTTCGGTGCTGTCATTGGAAAAGCATTGGCACCTCTTGAGCATGGCACCGGTCTTATTCCCGTATTGGTTGCTCTACAGTAACGCAAGCGATAATCAAATATTCAACATAACGATGTTAAAGGAGAATATTCTGTGACTAGCGTAAGAAGTGTGGCGGAAAATTGTTTGGATTTGTCCGGTAGTTTTTCTATTCGCCGGGATGTGTATGGCTATATATGGGGAACAATGAACCGGGATCTGTCGCTCAAAAATCACCTTGAACTGATTCAAGGTCCCAGCTGTAACCTCTGCCTGTTTTTGGTGGGCCACGAACCGGATTTTTCCGGCGAATTTACACAGGCTGACACCCAGCGCATGCAGGCGGCAATTGATGTGGCCCGGGGTATTTATGCACAACAAAACTTCGGCATTCGCAAACTCTATTGGCGTTATATTCCCAGCAGTGAAGCAGGTGGATATACGGTCGTTGATGGCAGTGAAGCGACAGACCTGACAGAGGACTATTCCGGCCCTAATGATGGACTGGATGTATTTTTTGTCACTAACGTTACTGATGCCAGCGGCTGGAGTAACGTCGATGGTCCCTGTGACAAAGACGCCAAAGGACGCACTGGTTCCGTTTTGGAACTGCTTGGCAGTGACCTTATGACCGGCATACTCCTTGGCCATGAAGTTGGACATTATCTTGGGCTGTCTCACGAGGGTGATATCACCAACTTGATGGGAGATGATTCTGATGGTGATGGAATAGGCTCAATTAACACCACCAGCCTGAACCTTACCAACAACCAGGGAAGCACAATGAAAGACCATTGTTCCGTTTCCAATTGTTAAAAGGAGAAAGTCATGATTGCTTTATCACCCAAGTTGACCAGGATTGTTTCTGATCAGGCATTGGATTGCATTAATGGAAAGCTGAGTCTGGATAAAAATGAGATCGATGCACTGATAAAAATACTTTCCAACAAAGCAAAGAGTAAATCACCTGTCAATCGTAAACGTGCGGTCAATGCCTTTATTCAGGTTGCAAAAGGTCGTGTTTTTTCAGAGGTGCTCGCAAAAATACTGTTGGACTCAACTGAATTAAATGCAACACGTATCGCCGCGGCTTCCGGCCTGGGAAAGTTCGCTGATAAAGAAAGTGAAAAAACACTCATTCAGGCACTGGGAAAAACCGGTGGCCACTTGCAGCGTGAAGTCATCAAGGCAATGGGGCGCATCGGCACTGAAAAAAGCATAAAGGCATTGGATTCCCTTTCTGAAAATAACGATCCGGGCTTTCAACACACGCTGACATTTGCCAGACTTTTTATTGGCTATCGCATCAAGGGCACTTCGATAGATTCAGAAAAAATCAAAGAGGCACTTGGTGCTCAATGGATAAAGCTGCAATCAAACCCACTGAGCAAAAAAAAATTACGGGAAAACATTCAGTCTTTGAGAGACAACACTTTCGGCCTTAAGCTAAGTAATGATGTTGGCTTCGAGATAACATGCGGAAAAACCAGAAATACATTATTCCTGAACGATGAATTCAAGCCCGGCGCTCTTCTGAAAAACCTGAAAAGCCATTCTCAGATAAGTGGCATAGTGGCTATACGCAACCCTGAAGAATCCATCAGCACTGTGCGCAATATTGTTATGACAAACTTGTCAGAGTCTGGTATCGATATTATTGTTACAAGAACGACAGGTGAAGTTGTCTACGCGGGCAATGCCTGGTCAGAGGGAAAAGTGTGGGAATTTACGCTTCGGGATATTGGCCTTACCAGCGCCCCGACCACGGTTACCGGTACAATTTCTGACAAGGAGATTATCTTTGAGGTGAGTGCTCTCAACCAGCGCCGGGTTAAAACCGGTCAGCGAATTTGATATTTGACGAGAACGTATCCCAAACAGGTTAAAAAAATGTGGTGATTGATAATGCAAAACCAATTAGAACAGCGTCTCAAAGAATTGAGTGCTGAATTTGAAAATGGAAAGAAAACGCTGACTGAACTGGATAATAAACGGATAAATGTACAGAAGACTATGCTGAGAATCAGTGGCGCTATCCAGGTTCTAGAAGAAGAGATAAAAAAAATCAACGCATAACAATGACGAACATGAGGGCTGACTATAAATAGCCGGACCACCTTTCGATGGCCCGGCCATGCATTTTTGATAACCCGGATTATTCTTCCAGCAACGTACCATTCGGCGTTTCCGGCAGACGCGGCATGGTAATTGTTGGGAACTCACCATTGAGACCGTCAAGGAAGGCCACGATGTCCGATACCTCGGCATCCGTCAGCACTTTATTAAGCTGACTCTTCGCCATTACACGCACAGCCTCATCCAGAGTCGGCACTGAGCCATTGTGAAAATACGGTGCGGTGAGCGCCACGTTGCGCAAAGTGGGAACCCGCCACATGTGCTTGTCCGCAGCAGCCTGGGTCACTTCGTAACGACCCAGGTCAGCTTTCAGGTCATATTGCTTGTCGTACTTGCTGGGAAAGCTGGGAAACCTCTGGAAGAAACCCTTGCCCACAGGCAAGCTGGCCGGGCCGGAATAATTCGGGCCCGTGTGACAGGAAGTACAACCCACTTTTTCCATCAGCGTCATACCTCGTTTAGCTGCGGCCGATAGCGCCGACTTGTCACCTTTCAGATGACGGTCCACCGGGGAATTGGGCGTAATCAACGTGCGCTCGAAAGCAGCAATGGCGCGAGCAACATTGTCATAAGTAAGAGAGTCCTTACCTCCAAATACTGCTTTGAACTGTGTGACATAACCCGGAATCTGTTTCAACCGTGCGACTACGGCTGCTTCACTCGGCATTCCCATTTCCACACCGGCAAGAATGGGTCCCTTGGCCTGATCTTCCAGACTGGCGGCACGGCCATCCCAAAACTGGGTCGAAAGAAAAGCAGCATTCCATACTGTGGGTGCCGAACGACCTCCCCGTTTGTCAAACACGCCTACGGATACCGGACGGTTATCGGTGCCGTTGGCCATCACACTGTGGCAGGAATTGCAGGACACAGTGCCATTCACTGACAAGCGTTGATCAAAATACAATTGTTTACCCAGCTCCACTTTGGCAGGCGTGGTCGGGTTATCAGCGGGGGCCGGAGCGACCTCCGGCAGAACCTCAAAAGCTGAAGCAGTTACAGATAAAACCGTCAGCGTGACGCCGAAAAAAATCGGTAACACGGATTTCAACAAAACGTTCACAACAATCTCCTCTTGTGTTCAATGACAGGGTTACGAAAAATTCGCCCCTGTTTTAGACTGAGTCCATATTTTACACGAGAAGTTTAGATTATGTCTAACTGTATTTACGTCAACCTAAAATCCGCAGTTGAATGGCCGGTAGAGTGCGTTGAATTTTGTGACTGGCGGGGCGCGATGAGGAGTAATAGCCCGCTATTGCGACGATTCGCAACGCGGCCAGACGCAAAAGGCAACGTGCTATACCGGTCATAGCGACTCATCCAACCAATACACCCGACAGAAACTCAACACATAATGTTTATCAATGTGTTATTACACCCTCTAAGGGTCGCTCGAACAATAACTGTCATTTTTGTATGAAGGAAGTCACCCTAAAACTTGAAACCACCGGACATTGACCTTCGTCAGTGTGGCGTTAACACTCCATCAATTTTCGATAAAGTTGTTTGTTTGAAAGAATCGGCGTATTGGATGTCTTGTTTTTTGCTTTTGCTGGTTTTTTTGTATTTATGATTTTTCCACTGACACAAGGTGGAACCGCTACGCTTGTTCCACCCTACCCAATACCACCCCAACCGTAGGGTGGAACAAGCGCAGCGGTTCCACCATTGACTTGAAAGGCGCCAGTGATACTTGATTTTGCCCCATATCATTTCAATGATATCGATGTCATCATCAGTGCCCGATGACAGAAAATACTATTTTTCAATTTTCACGATACACTGTCAAAATGGGACAATAATTTATCGATCAATCCTAAGCGGTCAACTGCGGAATTTAGGGTCAACACACCCGGACAAGAAAAAACAGCCTGCTAAAAAAATGTACCTGACCAAACCAGTGGGTCAATAAACGTACCGGACGTTCAAACCCCGGGCTGCCTGGAAGTTTATTGTCCTGCTTCATTTACTGATATTGGGGTAGCCTCCCAGCCCAGCATAAGCTGTTGCCAGTCCGTATTTGTAAAATGAAACACCTGGTGCGAGGCCTGTTGCAAAGTCAACAGCTTATCCAGCGAGCGTCTCAGGCGCGCCAGATTAGCCTGTTGCCAATCATTGGCGGACGGGCGGATTTCCCCTCTGTCGAAATCGATGAGCCACACCCTTTCATCAGCCCCCAACAAAATATTGTGCGCATTAAGGTCTGCATGATGAACACCCGCAGCGTGGAAACGCCGAATGCACTGACCAATCGCTTTCCACTGTTTCCCGGGCAACGCGGAATCGCCTTTCAAAGCCTGACTCAAAGAGCAGGTGCTCCCCAGTCTTTGCATCACAAGATCAGCCCGGTAAAACAATCCGTGGGTGATCACTTGTGCTGCAACGGGTTGAGGCACGGGCAGCCCTTGTGCTGACAGATTCGCTAACAAATGCCATTCACGCCAGGCTCGTGTTTGTGACAAGGTGCGGCGCAAATAACAATCACCTAACAACCGCGCCAGCCCGCCGCGTCGATAATGACGCAACACACAGGGTTTGCCGTCCAGCTCAATGAAGTGCGTGGTGCCTCGTCCTTCGGCACTGCCTTGCACCAATCCTGCCTGCTGCAAGGCAAGCGGATCAAACATCATCGGTTTTATGTCGCTCAATTGATCGGCATCGTACAGAACGTGCTGCGCCCCATCGTGCTTTTCGGTAGGATTCATGTAATTCACTCGACTAAAGAATAAGATGCCGTTGCCCACCCCAATTTTGCCCTTTACCGCCGCACCTAATAGCGTGTGTATTCTACGTCTCTCGGCGGTGGGTGACATCTGCCACACTGTACCGGTAGTGCGCAGTATTCAGCGTCAGTGGCCAACGACCCGCATTACCTGGATCATTGGCAAACTCGAAGCCACTCTGGTAGGCGACCTGCCAGACATTGAGTTTATCATCTTTGACAAAAGTCGCGGCTGGCGCGCTTATGCAGAATTGCGGCAAACACTGCAACAACGGTGCAAAGACCAGCATTTCGATGCCCTGTTGCAAATGCAGATTTCCATTCGCGCCAGCATTGCCAGCCTGTTAATTCCCGCCGATATCAAACTGGGTTTCGATAAGGCCCGCGCCAAAGACTACCAATGGCTATTTACCAGCGCACGTATTGCCGAAAAACCACGGCAACATGTGATGGATGGCTTGTTTGGCTTTGCCGAAGCAATGGGGGTCAGCGACCTTACCCCACACTGGGACATTCCCGTTCCCGTCGAGGCACAGGAGTTTGTGCGGGCCCGGCTGCCTGATGGCCGACCCGTGCTGGCCATCAGTCCCTGCTCCAGCAACCGCGCCCGTAACTGGCGCAACTGGCACACCGAAGGTTACGCACAAATTGCCGACTACGCCGCTGAAAAACACGGCATGACCGTGGTGCTCACCGGCGGCCCCGGTTCGCTGGAAAAAGACTACGGTGAAAAAATCAGCGCACTGAGCAAACATACCCCGATCAACCTCATTGGTCAGACCAATCTGAAACAGCTACTCGCCATTATTCAACGCGCCAGCGTACTCATTTCCCCTGACTCCGGCCCTGCGCACATGGCCACCACCGTTGGCACACCCGTCATCGGACTATACGTCACCTCCAACCCGCAACGTACCGGGCCGTATTTGAGCCAGCAATGGGTAGTGAATAAATACCCGGAGGCATTGCAAGCAGAGATGGATAAAAATGTTGATGAAGTACCGTGGGGACAACGGGTACGCAGTGCGGAGGCAATGGAGCGAATTTTGGTGGAAGATGTTATCGGGAAGCTGAATCAGCTGCTCAGCGGTTAGGTAAAAATAAAACTGCCGCATGGATGTCTTGAGACGTATTAGCTACTCAGAAACGGGTATGAAATAACGTTCCTTATTTTTTGTCTCCCAGGTCACAAATACGTTGAATCACCCCGGTGGATGAATAACCCGCTTTAAAGCTCAGCACCTTCACTTCGCCACCATTGTCCACCACACAGTCGTGGCCAGCAATGTGCTCCGGGAGATAATCACCACCCTTCACCAGCACGCTGGGCAACACATGGCAGATCAAACGCTCCGGCGTATCTTCGGAAAACGGTACCACCCAGTCCACACAGGACAATGCGGCCAGCATGTGCATGCGATCTTCAAGTGTATTGATGGGACGGCCTTTACCTTTTAGTTTTTTCACAGAGTCGTCATCGTTAACGGCAATGATCAAGTGATCACCCAGCGCAGCGGCTTCTTCCAAATAAGTGATATGACCGGGGTGCAACAAATCGAAACAACCGTTGGTCATCACGACGGTTTCACCACGGGCGCGTACTTCGGCGACAAAATCCAACAGATCCGCTTCATGGGTAACACCACGCTGCACGCTGCCTTGCTCATTAATAGTGACGTCCAACTCCTGCACCGACACTGTTGCGGCACCCAGCTTGCCCACCACCACACCGGCAGCGGCATTGGCCAGGGTAGCGGCATTAGCCATGCTTTCACCCGCCGCCAGCATGGCGGCGAATACACCGATCACCGTATCACCCGCGCCGGTGACATCAAATACTTCCCGCGCACGGGTGGGTAAATGCAATGGGGCTTCACCCTGCACCAGCAACGTCATGCCACACTCACTGCGGGTAATCAAAATCGCTTCTAATTCCAGTTTGTCGCGCAGCGACTCACCTTTGGCCACCAGTTCGTCATCGTCCACGCAATGGCCCACCACTGCCTCGAACTCGCCAAGATTGGGAGTCAACAACGTTGCGCCTTTGTATTTAGCAAAGTCGTTACCTTTAGGGTCCACCAGCACGGGCAACCTGGCTTCGCGTGCAGCACGAATAATGTCATGCACTGCATTGAGGGAACCTTTGTTGTAATCAGAGAGCACCAGCACATCGATGCCATCGAAACTGGCTGCTGTTTTTTCTGCCAACTCACCTGCACCACTGGCTTGCGAGTGATCTTCAAAATCCAGGCGAATAAGCTGTTGATGACGGCTCATCACTCGCAGCTTGGTGATGGTAGTGCAGTCACTGCGGCGTAATAATTGGCTGCGAATGTCACTGCTGATCAGCAATCTATCCAGCGTTTGTGCCGCTTCGTCTGCACCAACAATACCGCCCAGGGATACCTGCGCGCCCAGCGCAGCAATATTCAGTGCCACATTGGCCGCACCACCCACACGCTCTTCACAGCCTTCCACCTTTACCACGGGCACCGGAGCTTCAGGAGAGATACGCGAAGTGCCACCACTCCAATAGCGGTCAAGCATGATGTCACCCACAACCAGAAGCTTTGCACGGGTAGTATCAGGAAGATTTTTTATGCTCATATCAGGTTCTTGTTTTCCAGGTCATCACAGGGGTATCTGTTTCTCAAACAATCGGGCGGATGATAGCACAAGCTCAATTCCGATATTAAAACTCAGCCCCGGACATGCTGCCTGCACCAAGTGCCGTTACCAGACACAGCGGCGCAAACTGGAAACCGGGTGCAATGCACATAACATGTTTATTGCCGATGCCAGCGATTACCAGCTGCTGCCCTTCATGACCGGCGTTAATCAGTAACGCTTCCACAGCCTGCTTGAATTCATCGCGCTGAACAAACCCGCAGTCTAGTGTGAGTTTCTCAAGTTACGCTGGCGTTATCTCAGATTACCTGTTGGCCGATTTCTCAAAAAAAAACAAAAAAGAATGCCTCGTATTTTTAATACGGTAAATCACCAAAACAGCGTTATCTTTTTTTCGTCATCCTAAAACCCTTTGCACTCTTTAGATTTTTATTATTCAAACCCAACCAGCACACACATGAAAATATGAGAGAGATTCAACCTTCAATTCACATTCAAATATCAGGGGCATATACATCCATTATTACTCACTCAAATGATAAACAAACCTTCTTCTATCAATAAAAAATATGAGCCTTGTAACACTCACCCTCAGGTCAACACTGCCAAGCAGTAACACATAACTTTAACGTTTCTCACTATGGTCTGATCTTGCTTAAAAAACCAAGACTGTCTTGAGAAGACTTCACAATACACCTCGTTTATTTTTATATCTCTTTAAAAGATTTACATTATACATTCTGTATTAATGATGCCTCAGAACCAGAGATACGAAACATTACTAAATGGTAATGGAAAGGTTAATACCTCACTGCTAGAGTACATAAAATATCGAAACGTATCTTTCCTTTTAGTGAAAGGTGACGTTGATAGAAACAAGTTTCACAACACCCTGCAAGAGACTCACATGTACCAACAGTTACTATTTTTAAACTATTGGCATCAGCTCTTGTTTTGATAATTTTTCCATTTAATGGTCGGTCGCAACTTGTTGAAAATTACAGATGAATAATCAAATGATACCTTTACAAAAAGGTGAATACAGAACCAATTATCCGTCACATAAAAAACCGGCAGTTATTAATATATGCCAGGGGCATCATATCAAACCCCGCCAAATACAACTCTGTATAATGTTATTTATTATTGTCCCGGCAACATGTGCGGATTAGCAGGAATCCTGTCACGATTTCCAGGCGATGAAACAGCAGCTTCATTGAAAGGCATTGCTCACTCAATGGCCAGCGCTCTCATTCATCGCGGTCCTGATGATAATGGTGTCTGGGCTGATAAAGCTGGCGTGGCATTGGCCCACAGAAGATTATCTATTCAGGACTTATCTGCATGTGGCCATCAACCAATGCATTCGGCATGCACCCGATATGTTGTGGCATTCAATGGTGAGATTTATAATTTCCCGGACTTGCGGCTACAGCTTGAGGATCTTGGTGCAACATTTTCCGGACATTCGGACACTGAAGTTTTGCTGGCAGCTATTTCGTATTGGGGCATTGAGAAATCGCTGCAACGCTTTAATGGTATGTTTGCCTTTGCGCTTTGGGATAAAAAGAAAAAAACACTGACGCTGGCAAGAGATCGCATCGGTAAAAAGCCTCTCTATTATGGCAGAGCTGGCCACCAGTTTATTTTTGCCTCTGAGCTTAAAGCCCTGACCAGGCATCCATCGTTCAACAAGACAATTAACCCTGATGCATTATCTCTGTATTTACAATACAACTATGTCCCTGCACCTTATTCAATATACAAAAATATCTATAAATTGCCGCAGGGCTGCATGATATCAATAACACCTGAAGATCTTATGAGGGACTCAGCAGCCCATCAGAACGTTATTGAATACTGGTCAGCTTACAGCGTGGCAAAATCATGCATGGATACCCCGTTCATTGGCACTGAGCATGATGCCGTTCAAATACTGGATGACTTGTTATGTGATTCTGTCAGGATGCGCATGATATCGGATGTCCCCGTGGGAGTATTGCTGTCCGGTGGAATTGACTCATCCACAGTAACGGCCATTGCCCAGGCTCAAAGCAATAACCCGGTAAAGAGTTTTTCGATTGGTTTTTTGGGCTGCAATAAATCTGAAACCGCCGCCGCCAAAAAAATTGCCATGCACCTGAATACGGATCATACGGAATTATATGTCAGTGGAACTGACGCACTAAATATTCTGCCAAAAATCCCGCATATCTTTGATGAGCCCTTTGGTGACTCGTCACAAATACCCACTTGCATTGTTTCCAGGCTGGCAAAAAGAAAAGTCACCGTAGCGTTGACCGGTGATGGTGGTGATGAGTTATTTTATGGGTATAAACGTTATTTGAGTAACAGAAAATTATGGCACCTGAATCGCAACCTGCCGAATTTTATTCGGGCATCACTGAGTCAGCTTGTGGTCGCGGCCAGTGGTCTGGCACAGTTAGAGTGTAAATTGCTCAAGCATATCGCAACTATACGCGCAAACCACATTCTGGATCTTTATCAAAGCCGGATATGCAAGTTTATCAACCCGGAGCAACTGATAAAAAACAGCCATAGTCCTGTGCTTGAAAATATTGCACGCATTAAATCGCTTGGCCTGTCCAGTCCTGAAGCAGAAATGATGCTGCTGGATTTCACCAGTTTCCTGACAGATGATGTACTGGTAAAAGTGGATCGTGCCAGCATGGCAGCAAGCCTGGAAGTACGAAATCCCATTCTTGATTATCGCATTGTAGAATTCGCCTGGAGTCTCCCGGCTGACCTCAAGATGAGAGCAGGAAAAAGTAAACATGTACTGCGCAAAGTGCTCGAAAGGCATGTGCCCACAACGTTGACAGACAGACCAAAACAGGGGTTTGGGTCACCGGTACAACACTGGATTAACGGACCCCTCAAAGACTGGGCGGAGGATCTGTTATCTGAAGAACGCCTGGACAACGACGGTATATTTAACACAAAACCCGTACGGCAGTTATGGCAGGATTGCCAGCGCAACAATAAAAGTTATTCAAAGCTCTGGACGATCCTGATGTTTCAAGCGTGGCATCAGCACGTTAACTCAACAATGACAGACTGAACGCCTACAGGCTGTTTTATCAGAATACAACCCGCCTCCATTGTGCACGTCAGGGCCATTTAGCCGCTCCCGGAAAAACAAAATGGAACCATAGAAGTTGATTGCAACCATACGGCGATATAGCGATAATGGCCACTTTTTTCAGCTATCCTCACCAAATACACATCCACTGGAGCAGTGAATGCACAAAATCAAAATGGCCATCGGCAGCTACACACTATCGGTTATAAAAATCGTCGCTGACACCGCCCGCGTAACCTGACAGTAAATACGACCTGATCAAAGAACTTCACCAAACATGGTTCCCGCCTATTACCTGTTCAAACTGCCGTACACCCTGGCCTGGCATATTAAACACCGGCTGGGGAAGACCGAAGATGTGGTGCTCTATTGCGCCAATACTCTGGATTATCAAATCTTCACCCCCATCCAGAAACACCTGAAACCGTTACCCGTGGTAGCCAAAAACCGTAAAGCCCAGCAAGAATTGGCCCGCATAGGCGTAACCGCCTCACGTCTTCCCAGCTTTCCTGAAGGTGTGATCATGTGTCGCCAGGCAGCCTATCGCTTTCCGGCAACAAGCATCAAAAAAATAGGCATGCGTCATGGCGCATATCATTTCAAGCCCTTTGCCAACCCGGACAGTTACAACCTGCTGGACCGTTTTTTTATGACCAGCAGCACCGAAGTAAAACAAGCAGAAGACGCAGGCATTCACTGCGGCGTGGCCATCGGCTATCCCAAACTGGACCCGGCCTTTGATGGCAGCATTAATGCAAACACATTGGCCGCAATCCACCGGAACCTCAAGCTCGACACCAACAAAAAAACAATTTTGTTGACCGCCACCTGGGATAAATCCGGGCTTTCCGCCGTCAGCCAATGGGCTCATAAACTTTCGCCACTGGCACAACGCTATAATGTGCTGGTTACCGTACACCCCTGGACCGCCACCGAACACATCGACAATATTCGTAATACACCCGGCGTACATTACCTGGGCAGCCACGACATTCTTCCTCACATCATGATTGCTGATGTCTGCATTGGTGATGCCAGCTCCATCCTTGCCGAATGTTGCGCATTGGACAAACCCATGATCACCTTCAAAATGCCGGAAGGAAAACGTACTGTGCCCCATGTACATAAAATGATCCGCGACTTCAGTCTGCAAATTGAGCATATCAATGCACTCGATAAAGCCATCCAACAATGCCTCACCAATCCTGACGCCAAACAAACCCAGCGCGCCAAAGCCAATCACATTATGTTTGATCAACTGGATGGCCTCGCAAGCAAACGTGCCGCTGACGAAATCATCAGGATTTTTCCACAACTGAAACTTAACTGATGCGCTACCTGTTTTTTGTCAGCAAACTCTACGGCTACTCCATTGTCCGGCCAATGCAAGCCGCCATTCGTGCGCGCGGAGACGAAGCAGCCTGGTTTGTTCACGGCGTAAGTGATGAATATCTACACAATGATGAACAACAATTAAAAACAGCCAAAGAAGTCATGGACTACCAGGCTGATGCGGTATTCGTTACCAGCAACTGGGTGCCCTACTTTTTCCCCGGAGCCAAAGTACAACTCTTTCATGGCTTCAATGCCGAAAAACGTGATGAACAAATAGGACACTTTCGTATTCGCGGCGACTTTGATCTGTACTGCACACAAGGACCCAGCACCACACCCAAATTTCAACAACTGGCACAGCAACACGGTTATTTCCAGGCTGTGGAAACCGGCTGGCCCAAAATTGACCCCCTGTTTCAAACCGACAAACAAACCGACCTGCGCAAACAACGGGGCATCAAAAAACCCATTGTGCTTTACACCTCCACTTTCAGTCGCCGACTCACCGCCGCACCACGACTACACGATACGATTGCACAGCTGGCCAACGAAGGTCGCTGGCACTGGCTGGTGAACCTGCATCCCAAAATGCCTCCTGCTATTGTGGACAGCTATAAAACGTTAGAGGGATCGAACCTCAGCTTTATAGAGACAGACAACATTATTCCCTTGCTCAAGGCTGCGGATGTAATGGTCTCCGATACTTCGTCTGTCGTCTTTGAATTTATGTTACAAGACAAGCCGGTAGTCACTTGCCGCCACCGCAATCCAGGACCACATTTATTAAATATCCAAGAAGCCAGTGAACTGGAAAATGCTATTGACTCAGCACTCACCCTGTCGCCGGAACTGATGTCTGAAATACGTAAATACGCTGACTGGCTGCATCCTTATCGCGACGGACGCTCCAGTGAGCGGGTACTGGATGCCACAGAAGCATTTTTAAAAAATAATTACGGAAAATTAAAACCTAAACCTCTGAATTTCGGACAGCGAATTTCAACGCGAAAAAAACTGGGATACTGGCACTGGTAAGGATCGCTCGAACAATAATTGTCATTTTTGTATTTATGGATTTTCCATTAACACAATGTGTGGAACCACTACGATTAGACTGATTCGGCAGGGTGGAACAAGCGCAGCGGTTCCACCATTGACTCGAAAGGAGCCAGTAATACTTGATTTTTCTCCGTATCACTTCAACAATACCGATATCATTATCAATGCCTGATGACAAAAAACACTATTTTTTAATTTTCACGACACACTGTCAAATTGAAGCAATAATTTATCGATCAACCCTAAGCTGCATACGATCTAAACATCGAAACAGTCATTTCTCACCTCGCCTAAAGGCGCCACTGTTGACCCCGCCATGTGCCTTCATATACAGCGCATGAGCCGTACATAACTCGATGCTAACAATGATATTGCTAACATAGGGCTCGAAAAGTTTACGGCGCTTCCGGGGATTGGCATAGGCCTATTTAATGACGCCAAGCTGCTTAAATAAACCGTAAATATCAAGAACATCCCAATGTTCAGCCAGCTTGCCATCTTCAATACGGAATATATCAACAGCATCAAAACGATAGTTTTTATTGGTTGCGGATATACCCAGCCATTCACCTTTATGCGTTCCTGAATAAGTGCCATAGACCCATACATGGTCTTCATTGGAAATGATTTTTTTCAATGAATAATTGAAATCTGGAACACCGGAAAACCAATTTTGGAAGAAGTCCCTGAAACCATCAAGCCCCTGCTCCACCAACGGATTATGCTGTATATAGTCTTGATGCATATATTTGTTTATCCCTGATAAGTCTTTTTTTACAAAGACCTCATCAGCAAACCTGGCTATGAGTCCTTCATTTGTTTTCTGAATGTCGCTGGCCATACTATTTCCTCCAAATACCAAAAAGATAATAAAAAATAGAAATAAGTAAACGGGATTTTGATTACGCAATTTCTCACCTCGCTATAGTTGAGTTATTGAAGCCGTGAAGATAATATTCATAATCGGTAACCATTCGCAAGAAGGCACTAAAAAGTGCCATAGTTACCAAAAGTAAACTATTGAAGGAATGTAGCTCATTGGCTAAATGGGATGTATACAACGAAAACTGCCCTACCAGACTTGTGCTCGACCGCATAGCGGATAAATGGACGGTTCTGGTTATTGGCTCATTAATGCATGGCACAAAACGGTTTGGGGAGCTGCGCAGAGAAATAGGCGGAATTTCCCAAAAAATGCTGACTCAAACGTTGAGAGGGTTGGAGCGCGATGGCTTGGTAAACCGGAAAATATACCCGACTGTTCCGCCTAAAGTAGAATATTCGCTCACTTTTCTTGGCACCACGCTGATTAAGGTATTGGAAGATATTCGTATTTGGTCTGAACAAAATATCGGGCAGGTGCTTCAGTCACAAGAGAAATATGACCTTTCAAGTGGCAATGGAAAAAGCGCTAACAAATAGTGCGGCGGGACACACCGTATGACCGGGGTGTGATCGTGCCAGCTCGCTTGAGCCTCAGGTTGTCCAGTTGTAGGGAGCCACTTCAGAACACGAACAAGACAAAGCCGGGAGCAGTTCCCGTCGTTAGCTCAACGTCCAGACTGGTGCAGTCACAAAACTCAGCCGCGCATGTGCTTCCCGCAAAGCAGCTTCTACCTGTTCCGGTTTGGCTGCCTGGGCAAAAATGAAACCAAGGTACGCTGCCCCTTCTGGCAGCGGCACCAGTTCGTAGCCTTCGCGCACATAAATTTCCACATCAAGAATGCAGGGAACCTTACGCGCAGCGGGCAGGCCTTCGACGCGGCGCAAAATGCCTGCTTTGGGAATGGGGATCATTAATACACCAGCGGCGCTGCCAGTATTTTGTATGGGCAGGGGTCTGCCTATGGCTTGTGCAATCACCAGCTCTTCCAGTCCGTAGCCACTGCCCTGTTTTAACAGTTGTGCGCATTGGCCACCGATGGTGCGGGCGGCGACTTCGAGTATCCACGCTTGCGGTTGGCCATTGTGTGAATGGGCGTTCAGCCGCAGTTCGGCATGCACCGGGCCATGTGTCAGTCCGTAGGCAGCACAGGCTTCGCGTACTCGTTGCGCGATAAGCGCCTGTTGTGTTTCTGTTAAGCGTGAAGGGGTGATGTAGTAGGTTTCTTCAAAGTACGGGCCTTCCAGTAAGTCGGGTTTGTCAAACAATGCCAGTACTTGCAGTTTGCCATTATGCAGCATGCCTTCCAGTGCGACTTCGATGCCCGGCAGGTAGTCTTCTGCCAACAAATAGCGGCGCTCGTGTTCGCCACATCGCTTTTCGATAATAGCGGCGATGCGCTGTACGGCCACCATCGCCTCTTCGGTGTTGTTGGCACGGATGACGCCGCAACTACCGGAGAGGTTGAGGGGTTTGATGACGCAAGGGTAGCCAAGTGTTGCGGCTTGCGCGGCAAGGTCGGCGTACAGATCAATGCGGGTGAAGCCAGGTACAGGTACACCGTGTTGTACCAGCCGGGCACGGGCCAGATCTTTACGGTGAGTAAGTTGCACGGCGTCTGGCGGGTTGTGCGGCAGGTCGAGTTTTTTTGCGATGCGGGCAGCAAGTTCAACGGCACTGTCATCGGTGGCAATGACACCGGCAAACGGTCGTTCATTGGCAGCAGCAAGCAGGGTGTCGAGAGCCTGTTCGGGTTGTGCGAGGTCGATGCGCAGGCCTTCGGCCACGGCGCTTACCAGTGAATACTCGCTGGTGGAGGCGATAAGTACATCAACGCCCTGGGCGCGGGCGGCATTCAGGTAGGGGGCGATGCGATAGCTGCTGTGGGGGGCCACCAGTAGCAGGCGGGGGTGTTTGTTTTTTAAAGGGGGGGTGGACACTTGATGGGACATCCGGCCGGGGCGGTTTTCCCGGCAAAAGCCGGGAAAATGCTTATTTGGGAGCCGCGTATTCTTGCCTCTTTGTATTAGCCGCAACCACTGCTCGCTGCGCCACAACCGCCACAGGCACCGGAACCTCCGGTGGCAGCAAAGGCGTTTTTGAACACAAAGCTGGCCCCCATGCCTTGCTGTATAAAGTCAATTTCCACACCGTTGAGGAAGCCCAGGGCCACGGCATCCACGTACAAGGTAAGGCCGTCCTGTTCGAGGATAGCATCGTGTACGCCGGGCGCTTCGGAAAAAGTCATGCCGTAAGTCATGCCGCCGCAACCGCCGCCGGAAACGAAGATGCGCACGCCGTTGATCTCTTCTTCGCTTTTCAGCAGTTCCACAAGTTTTTCGTGGGCGGCAGGCATAACGGTGATTTCATCGGTAATGGTGGTTTTGTATTCGGGTAATGCGCTCATAATATGCTCCGGTGGTTTGTCATTTGGCCCTGCAAGGGAGGGCAATGATGTGATTTTAGCACTCCCGGCAGCGGAGAAATACGTGCATTCTGCGGGGGTTATTAGCTGTGTTTGGTTTTGGGTGAGCTGAGGCGTTCAGTTTTTGTGAAATTAAAGGTAACAACCGGGGTGTTTTGTGTTCTGAGTTGGGGTGTTATCAATTTTTGTTCCGCTCTATGCAACTAAAACCGTAGGGTGGAACAAACGCAGCGGTTCCACCAGCAGGCTAATACGTTGACAAAAACTCAAAACATAAAATGTGTTATTACACCCTCTAAACCGTCAACTGCGGAATTAGGTTTAACATTGTCAGGATAACAGCGAATGACCTGTGCATGTAAATTGACGATATGGGCTTTGATGGTCACGCTCTTGCTGACGGCCGGACCAGCGCTGGCTAACGCGCTGCGCAAGCATGACTCGCCCTATCTGGCCATGCACGGTGATGATCCCGTGGCATGGCATACGTGGTCGGCGGAGGTACTGGCGCGAGCAAAAAAAGAGAACAAGCTACTGTTTGTGTCCATCGGTTATTTTGCCTGCCACTGGTGCCATGTGATGCAGCGCGAGACGTATCGTGACCCGCAGGTTGCCAAATTGCTCAATGAGCATTTTATTTCCGTGAAGGTGGATCGTGAACTCAATCCTGCACTGGATGCCAGGCTCATTGCGTTTGTGCAACGCACTCGTGGTGTTGCCGGTTGGCCATTGAATGTGTTTCTCACCCCGGAAGGCCATCCTCTGGTCGGTCTGACTTATGCGCCAAAAGAGCGGTTCCTTACCCTGCTCGCTGATCTGCAACAGCAGTGGCGACAGGCACCGCTGTATCTTGCACAAACCGCTGCCAAGGCCGCTGCAACAATGAGCGGTGAGCATGCCCGGCCTGATCCGGCACTCAAGGCAGGTGATGGCCAGCGTTATGAAACCGTACTGGTACAACAGGCTTTGCAATTGGGCGATGAAATGGCCGGTGGTTTCGGTGAGCAAAGCAAATTCCCCATGGTACCCCAGCTTGATGCATTGCTCAGTGTTTATGCGCATAACGCTATGCCATCGTTGAAAAACTTTTTAACACTCACGCTTGACAGTATGGCCACACAGGGAATGCGAGACCACCTGAGCGGCGGGTTTTTTCGTTACACCAGCGACCCTGGCTGGCAAACGCCGCACTTTGAAAAAATGTTGTACGACAATGCATTGCTGGCCGGGTTGTATTTACGTGCCGCAACAATATTCAAACGGGTAGATTATGCAGACATCGCCCGGGACACTCTCGATTTTATGTTAGATAACATGCGTGGATCACAAGGCGCACTGGTCGCCAGTTTTTCCGCTGTGGATGCGGACGATGTGGAGGGGGGTTATTACCTGTGGGAAAGTGAAACGTTGCTGGATATTTTGACCCGCGACGAATATCGGTTGATGAAAACACTTTGGGGGCTGGAGGGATATGCTGATTTTTCTGCGGGATATCTGCCGCGTGTGCAAATGTCACTGGATGCTGCTGCCAGCCAATTGCAAATCAACAAAGGCCTGGCGCAAAAACACTATTCGTCAGCGCGTGAAAAACTCTTGCGTGTACGTGCCCGCCGTCATTTGCCGGTAGACGACAAACGACTGGCAGCCTGGAATGGTTTGGCACTGACAGCGCTGGCTGAAGCCGCAAGATTGCCCAGCGGTAAAAAATATCGGGATGCGGCAAAAGGTGTGCGCGATTATTTACTGAATACCCTGTGGGACGGCCAGCGATTGTTACGCGCCAAAGGGAAGCGTGGTGAACTGGGTCAGGCCGGGCTGGAGGATTACGCCTTCGCGGCGCAGGGTTTGCTGGCCTGGGCGGAGCTTACCAACCATGATGATGATTTCCAGTTGGTTGCACGCTGGGTGAATGATGCCTGGCAACGTTTTTACAGCGACACGGGCTGGTTGTTGTCGGACCAAACGCTGTTGCCCAGCGGTTTTGGTGTGGCGATTCTGGATGAAAGCCCACTGCCCTCACCGTCGAGTACCCTGTTAAGAGTTTCATTGCACGTGGCACAACGCAATGGCGATAAAATGTTACTGGCACGGGCAAAACAGGCATTAGTGGCAGGGCATACACAGCTGCAACAAGCAGCGTTTGATTATCCTTCACAGGTGACGCTGCTTGCCGAGCAGGATGTAACAAAACCCTGAAAAATATGGGTAACCCTATAACCTGCGCACGCTAACGCAAAGTGGCAATATCCGCAGCCACCATGTCTGCCGAGGCCTGAAACGCGGCCTGTTCATCGGCATTGAGCTGCAACTCGATAATGTCGGTGAGCCCGGCTTCTGTCAGTACCGCAGGCACGCCCATGGCAATTTCATGCTGGCCGTATTCACCATCCAGCACACTCACACAGGGCAGGATACGGCGACGATTGTGGCTGATGGCATCCACCATAATGGCAACCGCAGCGGCCGGAGAATCGTAAGCACTGGAATGTTGTTTCAAGGCAAGAATTTCACCACCGCCCTGTCGTGTACGCTGATTGATTTGATGAATTCTTTCTTCACTCAAAAAATGCGTAATGGGAATGCCTGCAATGTCGGTAAAACGGGGTAACGGCACCATGGCATCACCGTGCCCGCCCAGCACCAGAGCAGAAATATCTTTTATCGAATACCCTGTTTCCATGGCGATAAAGCTGGTCATGCGTGCCGTATCCAGTGCGCCGGACTGGCCAAACACCCGGTGACGGGGCCAGCCGGATTTTTGCCAGGCATACCAGGTAAGTACGTCCACCGGATTGGTGACCATAATGAGCATGGCGTCAGGTGCGTGCTCAAGTGCGTCGGCAACGATTTTATCGATGATGGCGAGGTTGGTCTCCAGAACATCCGAGCGCGACATGCCCGGCTTGCGCGGGATACCGGCCGTAACAATGATGATATCTGCACCCGCAATAGCAGCGGGATCGGTAGTACCGGTAACGCGCGTATCAAAACGCAGCAACGAGGCGGATTCCTGAATATCCAGAGCGACACCCTGCGGCATGCCTTCGTGGATATCGAGTAAGACCAACTCCCTGCACAGCTCTTCTTTGGCGAGAATTTGTGCGGTGGATTCACCGACCCGGCCTGCACCAATGATGGCAATTTTGTTCATCAAAGGCCTCCTTGTTTGGGAATTGTTATCTGGATACTCTCATCATAGACCACAAGTTCATGAACACGTTTCATCGGTGGTTTTTTATCGCGATAAAATCCAACGTCAACAGACCCTAACTACGATTACGCGGTCGGCGAGTCGGTGGTGGCCGTTCGCCAACGATAGCCTCGGCATCAAACTCACGACCGTTACGCAGAATTTTCAGGCGTAATTTTTCACCGGATGAGGTCCGGGCAATTTGATTCATCACCGTTTTGCTGTCACTCGCCGGCTCGCCATTGACGGAAAGAATAATATCGCCCGGACGCAACCCGGCCTGCGCGGCGGGGCCAGTGCGCTGGATACCCGCAATAATGACACCGGTGATGTCTTGCAGGTTAAATGATTCGGCCAGTTGCGGGGTGATATCCTGCGTTTCCACTCCCAGCCAGCCACGCGAAACACGCCCGGTTTCGATGAGCTGTTCCATCACATCGCGGGCAATGCTCATGGGGATAGCAAAACCAATCCCCTGTGACCCGCCGGATTTGGTAAAAATGGCGGTATTAATGCCCACCAGATTACCGTAGGCATCAATAAGCGCGCCGCCGGAATTGCCGGGGTTGATAGCCGCGTCGGTCTGAATAAAATTCTCAAAGGTATTAATCCCCATGTGATCACGACCGGTGGCGCTGATAATGCCCATGGTCACGGTTTGCCCCACACCAAAGGGATTGCCGATGGCCAGTACCACATCACCCACACGCATACTGTTAGCAAGGTTGAAGGTGATGGTGGGCACAATATCGAGGTCTATTTTCAGCACGGCAATATCGGATTCCGGATCGGTGCCTACCAGTTTTGCCTCGGCGCTGCGGCCATCACGCAGCAGCACTTCGATGCCGGCGGCACCGGCAATGACATGATTATTGGTGAGAATGAAACCCTGGTCGCTGACGATAACCCCGGAGCCCAGGTTATTTTCCAAACGCTGGCGAGGGACATATTGATCACCAAAAAAATAACGCAGCAACGGATTAACCCGCTCGGTGATGACTTTGGTAGTGTATATATTGACCACGGCAGGCGCGGCGGCCTCTACAGCCTGTGCATAAGACACCGGGCCGTTGCCGAATTGCTCCGATTCGGCATGGAGTGCCGGGCTTTGTTTGAGTTCCACCACCGGGCGCTGGTGGCCCAACAGATCAGGGCGCAGCAACAAAACCACAAAAGCGGCAGCCAGCCCGGCGACGACGGCTTTGAATAAAAACAGATAAAGGTTGGCTTTTTTCATGGGGCAAAAGAATACCACGGCTCCCTGCTTTCGGCTTTTCGGATTATGATGAAAGTATCACGTAAAAACAGGAAAAAATAATGGTACAGCGCGATGAATTACTGGCGTATCTGGCGGAAATGCTCGATGTACAGGCCTTTGCCGACTACGCACCCAATGGCCTGCAAGTGGAAGGCCGCGCCAACATAAAAAAAATAGTAACCGGTGTCACAGCTTGTCAGGCATTAGTGGATGCAGCGGTAGAACGAAAAGCCGATGCATTACTGGTACACCACGGGTATTTCTGGAAAGGCGAAGACACCCGCATCGTCGGTATGAAAAAACAGCGTCTCAGAGCCCTCCTGGCAGCTGACATCAACCTGCTGGCCTACCATTTGCCGCTGGATGCACACCCGGGGCTGGGCAATAACACACAATTGGCAAAACTGCTGGGCCTGCAACAGGAAGGGGTTTTTGGCTGCGAAACTGGCACACCCATCGGCCAATACGGTCGGCTGACACAAACCGTGAGTGCCGAGGCTTTCGGCAAATTGCTGGCTCGCAAGCTGGGCCGTGAACCTCTGCATATTGCCGGAGCCAGCGGTACCATTCATACCGTTGCCTGGTGTACCGGCGCTGCACAATCTTACCTTGAACAGGCTGCCGCACTGGGCGTGGATGCCTTTGTGACGGGGGAGATTTCCGAGCAAACGGTGCATGTGGCCCGTGAACGAGGTGTACATTTTTTCAGCGCAGGCCACCATGCCACGGAACGTGGTGGCGTACAGGCGCTGGGCGCACACCTTGCCGCGCACTTCGGGCTGGCTGTGGAATTTGTCGATATCGACAACCCGGTGTAAAAGATCACCGTCATTAAATCAAAACGGATACCAACTACTACTTGTTAGCCCATCACTCTTGGCATGCTTTCTCATACCATTAAAAAATGGGTTCAAATACGGTATCGTGAAATGATAGACTCCGCGCAGGTTGCGTTTTTCGCCGTTTTTGCCTTGCAAAATGACTGGGGTAATTTTGCAAGGCGCCTCATGTGACAGAAATTCAGGTGCATATTAAAGAAGAGGGATTACACCATAACCGTCAGGCTAAGCTCTATCCGGAAAGAGAATGAAGCTGGAGTACCAGCGGTTTTTTGTTCTGCTCTCTTCAATGCAGAGTAAAGACAGCAGGGTGGAACAAGCGCAGCGGTTCCACCAATGGGCGAAATGGGCGACAAGAAAAAACAGATAGCCTCTGTGCCCATCGCCACTGACAAAAAATCAACAATCCGGGTACCTGAAACAGGAGAAAAAGCCTTCATGTGATAACGGTTCACTGACAAATGGCGACTCAAGGTGGACGTCAATAACTGATCGAACCTTAATGTCCCTTTCCCGTTGGGTGGGCCCGCTGCGCTTGTTCCATCCTGCCGGCTTAGCCTGACGGTTATGGGTATTACACCCCCCGATTAACACCCACGCAAGAAAACGATTGAATTTCAATGCGCCTGAAATAAGGTTCGCGTCAATGACAGGCACGGTGTACGCATCACTAAAACCTGACATAAATAAACTCCAGGAGGGAGAATTTAATTAAATGGACAAACACATAACAATATCTGGCCAGTGGAATGTATACCTGTTTCTATTGGTACTCTTTTTTTTATCCGCATGTGGTGAAGAAAATAATCCAGCCGACATGGCGACCAAAGTCCCGAGGACAAGCGCCGAACTGATTGAACCCGACAACGCAGAAAATGCGCCCGTCCCACAACTTACGCTGGATAATAACGACCCTGCTCCCGAAATGCCGGATCAAAATGATGATGCTCCCTCTGACACCCCGGTACATGATTTTAGTGAATCAGCATGGGGAGCCGCCGAGCTGATTGCAGCCGACAAAACAAGGGATGTATTTTGGCCTCAGGTCACTCTGGACAACAACGGCAATGCCCTCGTGGTGTGGGTCCAAAAAGAAGGTGCCCGTACGAATATTCAGGCAACCCGGTTTAATGGGTCCGGTTGGGGGACCGCCGAATTGATTGAGACCGACCATGAAGGGGACTCTTTATGGCCTCAGATTGCCCTGGATAACCGCGGCAATGCCCTCGCCGTGTGGGCCCAGAGCGATGGTGCCCGCACCAATATCAGAGCAAACCGGTTTAACGGGTCCGACTGGGGCAATGCCAAACTGATTGAGACTGATAATAAAGGAGACGCCTTGTGGCCTCAGATTGCCCTGGATAATCGCGGCAATGCCCTCGCCGTGTGGGCTCAGAACGATGGCGTCCACACCAACATCTGGGCAAACCGGTTTAACGGGTCCGACTGGGGCACTGCCGAACTGCTTGAGACCGATAATGCAGGAAGTGCCTTGTGGCCCCAAATCAGATTTGATGACACCGGCAATGCCCTCGCCGTGTGGATTCAAAGTGATGGCAGCCGCACCAGCGTCTGGGCAAACCGGTTTAATGGCTCACAGTGGGGGACTGCCGAACTGCTTGAGAGCGACAATGCGGGTGATGTTTTGTGGCCCCAGGTCGCGTTTGACCGTCGCGGTAATGCCCTCGCCGTGTGGGCCCAAAACGACGGCACCCGCTATCACATCTGGGCAAACCGGTTTAACGGCACAGACTGGGGCACCGCCGAGCTGATTGAAACCGATAACGCAGAAGATGCGTTCAAGCCGCAAATCGCCTTTGATAACAACGGCAATGCCCTCGCATTGTGGGGGCAATACGATGGTGCTCGCACCAACATCTGGGCAAACCGGTTTAACGGCACAGACTGGGGGACCGCTGAACTGATTGAAACCGACGATGCAGGAAACGCCTTTGGACCTCAACTTGCGTTTGACGACACTGGCAGCGCCTTCGTGGTATGGGTCCAAAACGATGGCGCTCGTTATAATATCCGGGCAAACCGCTTTGACGGGTCAAACTGGGGGACCGCCGAACTGATCGAAACCGACGACAGGGGAGATGCTTTCAAACCTCAAATAGCACTGGATAACAACGGCAATGCCCTTGCGGTGTGGAAACAGTACAATGGTGTTCGTGAAAACATCCGGGCAAATCATTTCAGGTAAGCCCGGCTTGCGCAGACCGCGTTTAACCTGTGACCTGTGGGGAGAGTTAACAATATGCCTACGGCTTGCTGTGGTGGAAAAAATCCCTTAGAATGCGCGGCTCTCAAGCGTTCCCTCAACGTGGTTTGTCCACAGGGCGCTCATATAACAGATTTGAGGCTGATAGCATGAAGTTGGAAACTCATCCCGCTTACCACGAAATCAAAGTGAAATGCAGTTGCGGGAATACCTTCGAAACCCGTTCCACACTGGACCTGGATAAAGAACTGCTTCTGGATGTCTGCTCCGCGTGTCATCCGTTTTACACGGGCAAGCAGAAAATTGTGGATACCGGTGGTCGCGTTGATAAATTCCGCCAGAAATACGGCACGAAATAAAACCTGCATTGCTGATTCGCGCGTATCGCAACACGGTACAGGCGTACAATTTTTGCTGTAGCAATGGCATATGGTGTAGCGGCATAAAGAAAACCAGCAAAAAAAGGGCGTCCTCGCAGGACGCCCTTTTTGTTTGTCTGCTGTTTTGTTTTGTCATTGCCGGTTCACCAGCCATGGCGGCACAGGCCGAGCAACCAAATTGCGCGGTCGGTACTGTAACCGAAACCGTTACGGTGTCTCAGGTGGTTGATGGAGATACTCTGCGGCTGCGTGACGGACGTCTGGTACGTTTGATCGGCATCAACACCCCGGAGATCGGACGGGAAGGCAGACCATCCCAGCCACTGGCCAAAGCGGCCCGCAAAGCCCTGCAAACATTACTGGGCAAAACAGCCACTGTGAATTTGCGTTTTGACCGGGAAAAACGGGACCGTTATGGGCGTTTGCTGGCACATGTTTATTTATCGGATGGCACAAGTGTTGAGGCGGCCTTGCTCACCGCAGGCCTGGCGGCGCACATCGTGGTGCCCCCCAATGTGATGCAGCTTGAGTGCTACCAAACGGCAGAAAACAACGCGCGCAAAACCGGGAAGGGGGTATGGCAGCATGTTTACCGTCCTGTCCCGGTGAAAGAGATTTCGCCCAACACACGCGGATTTCGTATTATTCGCGGTCGTGTGTTGCAGGTAGGCGAAAGCCGACGTTCAGTGTGGCTGAATTTTCAGCCGCGCCCCGACCAAGGACCGCGCGAAGGGGTCGCCGTACGCATTGCGCGTACCGACCTGGAATGGTTTGGCGATAGGCCGCTACACTCTTTACGAGGAAAAAATATTATCGTGCGCGGCTGGCTGTCGCCTTATAAACAACAATTGGTGATGCGACTGCGGCACCCGGCCAGCATGGAAATTGTACCGTAACATCCAACACGTAACATTCCACAAAGAGGCGGGTCTGACAAAGAACGCCATGACCATAAAACAAAAAAAACGGAAAAACTATGAGCAAAGACACAAAACAAAAGGCACTGGATTATCACGCCGGGATTAATGTGGCCAATCAGGCTGGCAAGCGCCCCGGCAAGATCGCCATCGAAATCACCAAACCCTGTGACACTCAACAGGAATTGTCATTGGCCTACACGCCGGGCGTGGCAGAGCCGGTGCGAGCCATTGCCGAAAACCCCGAGGCTGCGTACCAGTATACAGCCAAAGGCAATCTGGTGGCCGTGGTCACCGACGGCAGTGCGGTGCTGGGGCTGGGTAATACCGGCGCATTAGCGGCCAAGCCCGTAATGGAAGGCAAGGGCGTGCTGTTTAAAAAGTTTGCTGACGTTGATGTATTTGATATCGAAGTCGATGCCGCTTCCACCGCTGAATTTATCAGCACGGTGGCGGGTATTGCGCCCACGTTTGGCGGCATCAACCTGGAAGACATTGCCGCACCACGTTGTTTTGAAATTGAGCAAACACTAATCGACCAGCTGGATATTCCGGTGTTCCATGATGACCAGCACGGTACGGCCATTATTGTCGCCGCTGGCCTGCTTAATGCGTTGCAGATTCAGGGTAAAAAACTGGATACGGCAAAAATCGTCTGCCTCGGCGCAGGTTCGGCAGGCATTGCCTCCATGCGGCTTCTGGTATCGCTTGGCGCACACCGCAACAACATTCTCATGCTGGATCGCAAAGGGGTGATTCACACCGACCGCAAGGGACTTAATCCGTACAAGTGGTCTTTTGCCAGTGAAGATACCAGCAAAAACACCCTGCTCGACGCCATGACCGGGGCCGACGTATTTATTGGTGTTTCCGGTGCCAACCTGCTGGGTGAGGCGGCATTAATGGCCATGGCACCAAAGCCGATTGTCTTCGCGCTCTCCAATCCGGACCCGGAAATTGACCCGGAACTGGCGCACCAGTTACGTGATGACATGGTCATGGCCACGGGACGCAGCGACCATCCCAACCAGGTGAATAATGTACTGGGTTTTCCCTTTATCTTTCGCGGTGCGCTTGATGTGCGCGCCCGGCGCATCAATGAAGACATGATGATCGCCGCTGTGCATGCTCTGCAAAAACTGACTCATGAACCGGTTCCCGCTGAAGTCTGCAAAGCTTATGGTGTTGAAAGCATGACCTTTGGCCCGGATTACATTATCCCTAAACCCTTTCATCCACGCCTGCTGGCGTTTGTTGCCTCTGCCGTTGCCAGAGCTGCGGTGGATAGTGGCGTGGCACAGCTGCCTTACCCCGCACATTATCCGGTGATAACTGAAACCTGAGGAAAAAAATATGCGACCTTCTGTCTTTTTGCAGGCATCGTTGTTGATCACAATACTGTTTACACCTGTCCTGTCACTTGCCGGGGTTGTCAGCAAAGTTGCTAATTTCAGTGAGGGCAACCTGGCGGGCTGGGAAGAAAAATCATTTGAGGGTAACAGTCAGTATCGCTTTGTTAATGCACAAACAACAGGCATCAACAGCCAGGAAATAAACGATAAACAGCAGGTGTTGCGTGCCAGCACCCAGGGAAAGGCCTCAGGCCTGTTCAAGGAAGTGAATATCGACCTGACCAAAACCCCCTATCTTAATTGGTCGTGGCAGGTGCAAAACCTGTTTAAGGATAATGACGAGCGTAGCAAAGATGGCGATGATTATCCCGCACGTATTTATGTCGTGGTATCCGGCGGCGTTTTTTTCTGGAACACCAAAGCCATTAATTATGTGTGGTCCAGCAATCAGCCCATAGGCAGTGAATGGCCCAATGCGTTCACCGGCAATGCCAAAATGCTGGCCGTGCGTTCGGGTGAAAAACAGCTGGGACAATGGATCACCGAACGCCGCAACGTGCGTGAAGACCTGAAAAAATTCTTTGGTGAAGACGTGAAAAAAGTGGATGCCATTGCCGTGATGGTGGATGGTGACAATACCGGGCAATCGGCGACCGCGTATTTTGGAGATATCTTCTTTTCTGATTAAACCTGGAATCCGCAGTTGAACAGCCTGTAGAGTGCGTTGCTGTTGTGGCAAGAAAAATTTCAAACACCACAGACAAACAGAAATAAAACCCTTGCGCCGGGAAACAGACCTGCAAGGGCTTCAACTCCCCCCATCATTGTGCCCGCGCTACGCCTGGCGGACAGGCCTGATTGCTTTATTTTTTCGCCGGGCGACTAAACTCAGCATGCCTATCCCTGCCAGAAGTGACAACGTAGAAGGCTCGGGAACACGGGTGATTGATGATGGCGTCGGCGTCACATTAAATGACAAGGTAGAACTCCTGAGTATTAAATCACCCTGAACTAAAAGGTTGAAATCCAGCAGCCCATCCGTCGCAAGATCCAGTACCGATGTGTCGTTGAGTGTACCGCTTATCGTAAAGTCTCCGGCAAAACCTGTTATGGTAACAATTGTTCGACGAAAGAGATTCCTTCCGTCGCGCCTGCCAACAAAGTAGTCATTTATTTCAGTCGTCGTCGTGCGGAGAGTTGTTTGACCGGATTCACTTTGCGCACCAAACGCCAGCGTGGCAGACTCATCATCTCCCTCATAAAGACGGACTCTGGTATTGTTATAATAGTTTTCCCCTCCTCCATTAGTGTATAAATCAGGTCGATCTCTGCTGGTTACAGAGGCTCTGATAGGGTCATTAAAGTCATCACTAAAAGTAAACTCGAACGTGACCGAATTTATATCAAGGGGATAATTGTAGTTTGTTGACGGTGTTAATTCGGATCGAATATCAAAAAGTCCTGCGTAAGTCGAAGAACCTAACAGCACGTCATCACCAATGTTGCTACTGACGGACACGGGAATGGCATATGCAGACGTACTGGTGACAACTGTGATGAGTGCGAAAACCAACCGCTTTAACCTGCCGACCCCACAGCGTTGATGCTGTCGCTTGTCATTTGTACCCCTTTGCGAATTTTGAGCTTTCATTATAAATAGTCCCTTTATTTAGCAATGCCGCGTTTAGAAAACAATGCACCCGTATCCAGATGCAGGATGAATTCACGACCAGACTAAAGTAAAAGGCATATTTTATGCCAAGCGCCTAACTCATTGTTTATTATTAAATAAACTTAAACTCTTACCAGGCTCGTTACTGATTTGCGATTAACAATATCAAAATGATTGTTAAAACGCCTTTCTTACTGACCCAGCGACAAAAAGGGTTTGGTGGAAAAATACAGGATCGCCAACACAATACCAATGTAGGCAATAACCTTTAGTGGCTCTTCCTGAAGCAATACCCAAAAGGTACGGTGTTTACCTTCGCGTTTCAGTTGTTCATAAATTTCACGCTGCTGCACTGCACGTTTGGCCTGATAGTCCGCAATAAGTGCTTTGGCACGCGGCAACTGGTCGTCATCCCGCAACCAGATTGCGGGCATTGAGATACCCCAATTGCCTGCTGAGGTTTCGTAAAATTCAACGTTGTTATCGGTTAACAATTCGCGGATATCATCCGCCTCGTCATCCGGCACACTTCGCAGGGGAAATAATCGCACAGCCATGGATAAGCCTATTTTTTATCCAGCAGACCTTTCAGATCAGCGAAGGGGTTGTGGGTGGCACCCGATACGGTACCGGCTGCTGAGCCTGTACTGCTTTGCCCATGCGCTTCCAGTTGTCGCTGATGCTCGTTGTCGTGACAATAAAGACACAGCAATTCCCAGTTGCTGCCATCGGCCGGGTTGTCATCGTGATTGTGATTGCGGTGATGCACGGTAAGCTCAGGCAGGTTAGCGCGGGTGAATTCCCGTTCGCAGCGGCCGCAAATCCACGGATAAAGTTTCAGTGCTTGTTCGCGATAGGTTTTTGCGCGCTCGTCCTGATGACGGCGGGCGTCACTGACGATTTTATCCAGTGCATCCGTGTTTGTTTTTTTGCCGGGCATTGGCCTGATTAATCCTTTTTCGCCAGACGCTGAATATAATCCTGCATGTTAACTTTGAGCATTTCGCGGAAATCATCACAGAGCATGTCGGTCATTTTGGCTTCATCCTTTGCCAGCTCTTTGGTACTGAGTGAGGCTTCAAAGGTGTTGTAACGCGCAGCAGCATAACGCAGCGCAGTGCCAACACTGGCCGAGCCTTCTGCCTGCGCCAGCTTGTTGGCGAGGTGGATGAATTGATCGGCGAGTTCAAAAAAGGGAGTTTCCTGTTTATTTTCTGACATGGTATTTCAGTGGTCCTGTGGAAATGATCGGTAATGTGTCTGCCCGCATACCCTACGTCAGGTGGCGCGCGCTGCCAACTCCAATATTTCGCATTTACAACACCGAGCCTGATAAAAGGGTTTTTCATGTCGGCATTATCGGCGGGCAATGCCCACCCTGCGATTATGCGTGCTGTTCGGCACTATAAATAGCCTGAACTCAGGCGCTGCTCTCTGCCAATTCCAATGTTTCGGCGGCCTCCAGCCAATCATTTTCGGTTTGTTGCAGCTGCTGTTTCAATGTTGTCTGTCGTGCCAGCAGTTCTTTCAAGCGATCTTTGTTGTCCGCTTCATAAAGTGTGCTGTCTGTCAGTTTTTGTTCAATGTCCTGTAGTTGTTGCTGAAACTCACCCAATAACTTCTCACTTTTTCGTACCTGGTCGAGATACGGCTTGAGTTGCTGGCGACGGGCGGCTTCCTGCTGACGAAGCTGGCGTTTGTCAATGCCGGTGGTTTTGCTCGTTGTACTGACCTTCTCCTGGGTATTTCCGCGCCGGTGTTCATTCAGCCATTGCGCATAGTCATCAAGGTCGCCGTCGTAGATTCGGGCACTACCATTGGCCACCAGCACAAACTGGTCACACACCGTGCGCAGCAAATGGCGGTCATGGGAAACCACAAGTAGTGCGCCTTCAAAACCCTGTAATGCCAGCGTCAGCGCATGGCGCATTTCCAGATCAAGATGATTGGTGGGCTCGTCGAGCAGCAACAGATTCGGACGCTGACAAATAAGCAGGGCCAGTACCAGTCGTGCTTTTTCACCGCCGGAGAATGGACCTACCGGGTCAAGCGCCTGATCACCCACAAAACCAAAACCACCGAGGTAGTTGCGCAGTTGTTGCTCAGACGCCTGCTTGTCCAGGCGTTGCAGATGCATGAGAGGGGTGTCATCGGCCTGTAACTGTTCAAGCTGATGCTGTGCAAAATAACCAACGCGCAAATTCTGTGCTGGGGCATGTGTACCAGCAAGCAGCGGCAGCTCACCGGTCAGTGCCTTGATGAGTGTGGATTTACCCGCACCATTGGGACCCAGCAGGCCAATGCGGTCACCGGGCAACAGGTTGATACTGATATCGTCCAACAAGGTTTTATTGTCATATCCCAGCCGGGCATCCGTCAGTTTCAACAAAGGATTGGGGATGTGTTTAGGGGGTAGAAAGGTAAACTCAAAAGGTGAATCTACGTGTGCGGGGGCAATTTCTTCCAGTCTGGCCAGTGCTTTCAGGCGGCTTTGTGCCTGTTTAGCCTTGGTGGCTTTGGCACGAAAGCGGTCTATGTAGCTGTGCAGGTGCGAGATGGTGCGCTGTTGTTTCTGATGGGCGGCCTGTTGTTGTTCGAGGCGGCTGGCATGTTGTTTTTCGTAGGCACTGTAATTGCCGGTGTAGACGTGCAGGGTTTCTTCACTGAGCAGGGCGATGTGAGCAACGCAGTTGTCGAGGAAGTCGCGGTCATGTGAAATCAGCAATACCGTGCCGGGATAATTCTGCAACCAGCCTTGCAACCACAGCACAGCATCAAGATCGAGGTGGTTGGTGGGTTCGTCGAGCAGCAAAATATCGGAGCGGCACATCAGAGCCTGAGCCAAATTAAGGCGCATGCGCCAACCGCCGGAAAAATCAGATACTGGCATTTGCAGCTGGGCTTCACTAAAACCCAGACCATCCATGAGCCGTGCGGCACGCGCCGGTGCAGTGTAGCCGTCGATGGCTTCCAGCTCACCAAACAGTGAGCCCTGTTTTTCTCCATCGTTGTCAGACTCAGCACAGGCAGCAAGCTGTTGCTCCAGTTTGCGCAATTCGTGATCACCGTCCATGACATAATCGATGGCACTGCGATCTGTGGCCGGTGTTTCCTGTGCGACGTGAGCTATGGCCAGACCTTCGGCCAGTTTTATTTCGCCTTTATCAGCCTGCAAACCGACAGCATCCCGCGTGCCGAGCACCAGCGCCAGCAGGCTGGATTTACCGCTGCCATTGCGGCCTACAATGCCCCAGTGTTCGCCCGTTTGAATAGTGAGGTCAACATCCTGCAATAATACACGGGGGCCGCGACGCAAGGTGACAGACTGGAAACGTAACATGGGAAAGGTGCTTTTATCCGTTGTGAGCAGGTTATCTGCTGAATGGTGGATTATACGCTAAATTAGGCATTTTTTGATCCTGGTGTAAAATGTCTGCCGATCCATTTTTTCCTGGCAAACTTGAAAGGTTCTGATGAAAACACTGCTGCGCAAATTATTTTCACCCATCCTGAATATATTTGAGGCCGGTGACGGACCTTATTCAGTGAAACCGCTGAGTCGAAAAATATTGATCGTTATTGGTGTGCTTTTTTTGGGGCTGGCATCCATTGTGGCTTATTTGGCATTTGATATGGGGGACGCAGGCTTTATGATTCCTGTTGTCGTTTTTTGCATTGTGTCACTGGTTACACTGGTCGTGGGTTTTTTGGGTACCGACCGTGCCGTGGCTAAAATCTGGGGTAATCGTTAAGCTAAAATATACAGGTTATTTCCCGGCGCTAACTTTTCTTGCGACTAAAAACCCACACGTTATCCTGAGACAGTTTTTTATCGAACGCATAGCCGTCCTCATTAAACGTTTTAATATCTTCCGGGTCAGTCAGTTGGTTTTTAATAATGTAACGGCTGAGCATACCCCGGGCTTTTTTGGCATAAACACCAATCATTTTATATTTACCGTCTTTATAGTCCTTGAACGCAGGCGTGATAACGTGTGCGTCCAGTTCTTTGGGTTTCACTGCTTTAAAATATTCATTGGATGCCAGGTTGATTACATAATCTGATTGAATTTTTTTCAGTTGCGCACTCAACCCCCGGGTAATAGCTGACCCCCAAAATTCGTATAAATTCTTGCCACGGTCTGTTGTTAATCTTGTGCCCATTTCCAGGCGATAAGGCTGCATTAAATCCAGCGGCCGCAACAAACCATACAGCCCGGAAAGAATACGCAAATGTTTTTGTGCAAAACTAAAATCCTTGCGGTTAAACGATTCGGCATCAAGTCCGGTATAAACATCGCCTTTAAAAGCCAATACTGCCTGCTTGGCATTTTCCTCGTTAAATTCTTTGTTCCATGCTTCATAACGGTCAAAATTGAGATCGGCAATATTAATGCTGACGTTCATCAGCTCACTAATATCAAGGGATGACAATTGGCGTAAACGGCTGATCAATTCCTCGGAATCATTAAGGTAATCGGGCTGAGTGAAAATTTTGGTTTTGGCAGGCGTTTCGTAATCCAACGTCTTGGCGGGCGAGATAATAATCAACATGATGGCAAGATATTCCGTTGAGTGAAAAAATGATTGTACCAAACTGATACAAACTGAGAAATTATGATTTTTCCTGTTCTGCTTTATTCGACAATTCCATACGCAATCGATTGAGTTCATCCCTTACCGATTTGGGAATTTCATTGGTATCACCTGCCATGGACCAGTTATTTTGCTGGGCATATTTTTGTATGGCAGCAATACGATTTTGATTCAGGGGGTGGGTTGTAAAAAACTCCGGTATTTTGCCGCTGGATTCTCCCTGTTGCTGGCTGAACAATTCAAATAACTGTATTGATCCATTGGAATGCCCATACTGTTTTACCAAAGCTTCCAATGCCAGTTTATCTGCTGCATTCTCCTGGCTTCTGCTGAAATTCAGAGTGGTTAACAGGCTCGTATCCCCAATCAACTTTGCCACGATATCATTGCCTGCGACACCTGCCATTGTTGCAACCGCAACACCGACGACGACACCACGCCCCAGCGCCCTCAAAGGATGGCGAAGTTTGATGTGGGCTATCTCGTGCGCCATAACCATAGCCAGCGTATTTTCATTGGGCATGACATCCAGCAAGCCGGTGAAAAATACAACATTGCCACCGAGTGTGGCGAAAGCATTGACGGTATCACTATTGATCACGGATACCGTAATATCCATACCCTCTGGCAGATCCATTTTTTGCCGTAAATCATTCGCCAGTGATTGCAGGTAATCGGGCACCTGTCCAGTATTACTCGCAGGTGTATCAATGTTCACTGTACGCACCAGCGTACGTTCAACGTCAAAAGGAATGTATTGGATAAGGGTGTCTGCGAGGAAACTTAAGACAACGATAATAACGGCGATTACTGCGAGCACTCCCCCGCTCAAAAGAAAGAATTCTTTAAGCGGATGGGTTTTGGTGGTGTTGATACCTTCAGAGGGCTGTGGATTAGAGATGTCCAGAGTCAGTGCTCCCCGGGCATTGTTTTTGTCGGCAAAAAAGCGGTGCCATAAGCAAGCGCCTCCACAGAGCCAATGCTGTTACGCCGCCCTTTGTAAATGGAGCACATTTCATATTTCACATTCAGTATGACGCCCGCCCCGGATGCCCTGGCCTCTTCCTTCATTCTTAATATGGCTTCTCTGCGCGCTCTGTCGAGTAAAGTCTCATAAGGGGTGACACGGCCACCCACAAAGTTGCGCAACCCGGCCACGAACTGTTTAAAATAATCCACAGAAATAACCACGCTGCCATTGACCAGAAAGGTTTCATGACCCGATGAAAAAGAGGGCGGAATAATTTTGGTTTGTATGATCAAAAGATCTTTAAGCTCTTGTTCGCGCTCACGGATAGAACGATAGTGGCTGTGCTCAAACCACTGGCCAAACCCGTATCCAAAGGCCAACAAAACAAGAAATGTAATAATCCCCGACATGACATTTATTCCATGACGACGGCGCTACCGTAAGCAAAAAGTTCAGCAGCACCCGATGTTATTGACGATGTTGAGAAACGCACATTGAGTACCGCATTGGCACCGATAGAGCTGGCCTGTTCAACCATTCTGGCCACCGCTTCTTCGCGTGCATCCTGTAATAATTCGGTGTAACCCTTGAGCTCCCCACCAAAAATATTTTTCAGCCCGGCCATGAAGTCACGCCCAACATGCTTGGAGCGGACGGTACTGCCCTGTACCAACCCCAGGTGTTTGGAAATACGCTTACCCGGGATCAGTTCAAGATTGGATATCATCATTAGAGCATCCTCATTAAATCAATTAGTTGTGATAACGTTTTTACCTTATCACGGTTAACTGTTTGTTTTCATACGAATATGGCTAAACAATTGTCATTATTCCGCACATTTGACAACAAACAGCTGAATTTTATTTTTTACAACGTTTTTCAGCTGTTGGCGACCTTCTGCCAGCCTGGGCACCTGCCGCAATACTGGTACAGGTAGCAAAAGCACCTCAAAATTGACCATCCAATGTTTTTTCGGGATATCGACAAAAACAAAAAAACATCATCCCCCTCGGTCTTTTATATAACCGCCCCCTTTTTTTGGCTCCTTGGCCCTTTATGCCGCATTAAATTTAATCATATATAAATAATAAATTTTTGATATATTATCACTAATATAAGATAGTTAAATTATTTATTATCATACAAAGGTGATTATAATGCGCCCAATTGATCGAGCATCAGCCCGCAGACAACTCGATAAACGGTTTATTGCCCTGCAAAATGCAGACCTGTTCGCCCGCCCGCCACGGGGCTGGCTGAAAGCAATTCGAGAAGCGCTTGGCATGACGACCACCCAGCTGGCAAAGCGGCTGGGGGTCGTTCAGTCACGCGCTGTGGCTATTGAACAAGCAGAGGTCAAGGGCGCAATAACGCTTAACAGCCTGGAAAAGGCGGCCCACGCCATGGATTGCCGCCTGGTCTATGCCTTAGTGCCAAGGAAACCACTCGACGAGCTGGTTACCGAGCGCGCCAAACGTCTCGCAAAGAAACGCCTGGAATCAACAAGCCATAGCATGGCACTTGAAGCCCAGCGCGTTGATAAGCTTGATGAGGAAGAGCAATTCGAGCGCATGGTTCAGCGTTTGCTCGAAAAGTCAGGTTCCGAGTTATGGGAAAAAGATGTATGACCGGTCCTCTGGAGGAACAGATTGATGGTTCCACACCGCTGTCGGGGGAAGAGCGGGAACAGTTAATTCTCACCTATATCACACTGCGCTCAGAACTGAATGAAGCGGAGCAAGCGAATATTCTGGAAGCCGAAGAATGGGCTTTTGCGCGTAAACGTGATGTGCTGGATGAACGCTTCCTGCGTGATTTGCACAAACGGATGTTGGGCAGGTAAATCTCGTAGAAGTGGAAAGAATATTGGGATTGACGCCTATCGTATCCCGACGGAACTGAGACAACTTCTGGACGATTGCCGGTATTGGATCGAAAACGCTACCTATGAGCCGGATGAGATTGCCACCCGATTCCATCATCGACTTGTGTGGGTTCACATCTTTCCAAACGGTAATGGGCGCCATGCGCGCCTGGCAACAGACCTGTTGCTTGCAGCAATGGGGCCGGGAAAATCTGATCGATGCAAGTGAAACACGGAATGCTTATATTGCGGCTCTTCGTGCTGCTGATAACCACGATATCAAACCGCTGCTTGAATTCGTACGGTCCTAGCTTGGCTTATCATGGAGTCAATCCTGTTTTTAGTATTATACAATAGGACTGACCCCTTTTTATAATTCGCCTATGCGTTACTCGGGTTTACTGCCCAGGTATTAACAATACGGTACTTCAATAAACTCTGATTGTTCTCGTCCCCATGCTCCGCGTGGGGATGCATACAGCATCATCACCGTATTGCGATATGGATTTCCACGCGGGAGCATGGAAACCAGAAGCCACGGAGAAATAGTCCCCGGGCGCAACATCACCGCGAAGCTGAAACACAGGTCTTCCCGTGCGTGTTATCGGGCCTGATTGTGAGCCAAAAAAGAAAGGCGCGATGATACTGTATTTTGATCGTTTATGTGGACAGGATCGAATAGCAGATTTTAAGCACAAAAGCCGCGTTCGTCTCAATCGTCGGATCCGGCACCCGACAGGCGCATCGCCCCGCGGCGAAGACCATCTTTGCAGTGACAACACATCATTGCTTGCTACAAATCCTCCAATGGACTGACCACACCCTCCCCACCTTGCCTCAATACATGGGTATAAATCATCGTCGTCTTCACATCGCTATGCCCCAACAGCGACTGAACAGTACGGATATCCGTACCCCGTTGCAGTAAATGGGTGGCAAAACTATGACGAAACGTATGCGCGCTCACTTTTTTTGTTATCCCCACCTTACGCACCGCCTGTCGAATCGCCTTGTTCACCACCGACTGATCCACATGATGCCGACGAGTCACCCCGCTACGCGGGTCTTCCGACAACGTCCTGCCAGGAAACACATACTGCCAGTTCCACTCCTTTTCCGCATTCGGATACTTTCGCGTCAAAGCGTAAGGCAAATAAACTGCGCCAAACCCTACCGCAAGATCCTGCTCATGAACCGCCATCACCCGTTCCAGGTGATTCTTCAGCAATGGTTCCAGAGTGGATGGAAACGGTGTCACCCCATCCTTGTTACCCTTGCCATTACGCACAATGACCTGCTTGTATCCGTAATCGACATCTTGCACCCGCAAACGTACCGCCTCGGTAATCCGTAACCCGCAACCGTACAACAACTTCACCACCAACTCTGCTGTGCCTTCCAGCAAAGCCAACACCTGTTTTACCTCCTCCCGCGTCAACACCACCGGGATTCGCCGTTCCTTATGTGAACGGGCCGCCGACACACTCTCCAGCAGTTGTTGCAATACTCGTTTATACAGAAACACCAATGCATTAACTGACACTGCCCACGGGTCAATTTATCCAACGGCTCCTGCAACATGCCCCATTACCCGGAAAACCCACCGTAAGATACAGTGGTTTATATCACTCAGCGACCCGCAAAAAACTGAACCTGGCGCGGGCCGCACTGGGGCAAACCGAAGTCAGCGCGCGTCAAATCATCGACTGGCAACAGTTTCTGGAAAGCAGAGGCAGCTTACTGGTCTGTGAGCAATGTGGTTTAAAGTTAACCAAAATGGTGGGGATATTACCGCAGCGCCAGGCCGCCTGACGGCGTGGTTAAAACATGATCATCTGAATCGTGAAGATTGACTGTGCCCGAAGGAAAATAAAGGCGGATTGTAAAGTCAGAGACAACAGGTTGAAATGCAAAAAAACGGGTGTTTCCTGGGTTATACAGAGAAGAAAAAGCCCATTGAATGGCCATAGCACTGAGAGCGGCGACTCTAATAGCTCGGAGAGTTCAGAGTAGCGTCGAATCTAACCATTTAGATCAAGCGGCGTTTAACGCATTGTGGCGCTACGCGTTTGGGCCTGGAGAAACGCCGCTTATCTAAGGCATTAGGGCAATGTCGCCATTATCAAGGAGAAGTAAAATGAAAGAAGCTGGAATATGTAATGCGATTCATTCGGGATTAATGGATTTGAGGATTTGTGGTACTACCTTTAATCCTAATATTGGAGCGCTTATGGGTGAACTTCATCGTACAACACATTATTGTGGAATAATAATATTACCATCGAGTAATAAAAACGGATTTGAAACAGTCAAGTATTCGGCTTCTGAAGCTGACATTGACATTAAAGATAATGGAGTAACTGTAGATGATTTGTGGGAATGTACAAAAGAACACTATGGCTTAACGGCGGCTACAGGGTTATTTGCAACCGCATCAATTCCTATAAAAAAAATAAAATTAGGTCATATTGTTTACCCGAGTGCAAGTAAATACACGAACCTATCCAGCCATATTGGTCTGAAATTTTTCCCCAGAACAAATCTACGATCTGGCTCTGTATCTGCGAGTGCTGCAAAAAGGGTATTTGGTACGACTAGGATTTTTGGGATTATAGGTCGAGCCCTACCATTTGCAGCCGTTGGTTTGGCTGTGTTTGATGCAATTAGTATCGGCCAATATGTGTATAAAAAGAACAATTAGGGTACATAAATGACTAATGATGAATTAAGACGTGAATCAGTTATAAAAGAAGTTATTGCTATCTTTATAGAGGTAGTAGGTCATCTTACAGATGATGAAAAAAAAATGGTAAATAAAAATACTCATATCATTAAAGATTTTAATGTGGATGGTGATGATGCTACAGAAGTTGGTATGGCGCTAGAAAAGTATTTTTCAGTGAAACCTACTCTTGATGAGTGGGCCCAAGTAGCTCTAATGTATGAAATTGCAGATTTAATAATTAAGCACCTAGATGAGAAGCCCTAACAAAATGCTCCAGCGGACGTGCTAAAGTGTCACGCCGCTGAGCATGGCGTTGATATGATTCCCTCCTGTCAACAGGCAATATCGATCTAAACCAGCCATATTGCTGGTTTAGATCTTTTCATATGATTGGATGTGAACACGGAGCCAGTAAAACGACGGTTGCTCGTGCTGAT